>Ga0123354_10003622_pt1 | contig 21417 bp, 13 predicted proteins | sample TergutLab28metaG_2_FD_97872 | JGI IMG/M metagenome (GOLD analysis project Ga0123354, IMG submission 97872) | Labiotermes labralis P4 segment gut microbial communities from Petit-Saut dam, French Guiana - Lab288 P4 | ecosystem: Host-associated > Arthropoda: Insects > Digestive system > Gut ... | reverse complement strand
CGTAAGATATCCATTTAAAAAATAAAATAAAAATTGGGGGAGGGGGGTTTCAAAACCATAAAACAATACCCCCTGGCGCCGGGGCCCCCCCCCCCCCCGACAATTTCCTCGAAAAGTGTCGCCTTCATCTTCCAAGGTTCAAGGCCCTACGCTCACAGGTCCATGGACCTTACATGCTTGAACTTGAGAGCGAACCTCTACTTCGAAACTTCGGGGACCACTTTTCCAGCGACGCAACATCACATGTCAAGAAACCGAAATCATCGGTTACGCCGCTGTGACAAATTCCAACTCATATTTTCCCCCTTCATTTCCCAACACAACACGTAGCAACGAAAACTACGTTCAAGAAAGTTTCTAAAACTAAATAGTTAACATTTACTGTGTATGAAATACCGTCCTTTAAAAAAAAAAAGAATAAGTGAATAAATAAATGAATTAATAAATAAAATATCGGGATGTTTGTAAGAATACTGATTTATCTTCTTCGTCCATTATTGTTAATTAAAACGAACAAATGACGAAATATGAAACGGACGATGAATGCTGTAGGTATGGAACAGATGACAAATGTGTGTGAAACTTTAATTGGAAAAAAAGACAAGGAAAAAGTGTCTTTTGGCAGACGTAGACTGACTGACTGACCGACCGACTGACTGACTGACTGACCGACTGACTGACTGACTTACTGACTGACTGACTGATTTACTTACTTACTTACTTACTTTACTTTACTTACTTATTCACTCACTCACACACTCACTCCATGGAACCCGAAAGTTCATTATCGCATTCACACGTTCCCGACTCCTGTCCCTATCCTGAGCCAGCTCGACCCAGTCCATGATCCCATATACAAAAGAGAAGTGTCATTTGGCGGAGGTAGACGTACAAGAAACGAAAATGTTCAAGACATCTTTTAAAAAAATGGGTGTTACAATATGGACTGAAATCATCAGTAGTAGTCCGTTTTGAAAATGGTATGGAAATTTCGGGTTCCATGAAGGCGCAGAGTTCCTTGACCAGCTGGGCGAATATTAGATTTTGAATATGGAAGAAGCTCCAAGGAGTTAGGCTGCAAATTTTCAAATTCACATCTGTGAGTTATTTGCATGATGTATGTTGAAGAACACGCAAAAGAGAATTGACTACTGCAGCAACCCAGATATGAGGAATTAGTAGATATATCTTTACTGAAAGAACAATGGTTTACAATGAACCGTGATATGTCACTATAATCTCTGACGACGAAATAGACAAGAGGCAGAAAATTTTCTGTCAGAAGGTCTAGTGGCGATTACATTTAATAACAACTTCTAGAGCTTACAGCCTTTTCACGCGATCAGGTGGACCAACATTTCGGCTTGACGCCTTTACCACGGTTCATACAGCACGCAATACACAAATTTCTAGAGGTCTGGGAATTGAGTAAATAATACGCGTGTCAATGCCTCCATCGTGCTTCGTCTCCGTGATCCTTAATTTATGAAAAGGACAAACCTGTCTTACTATTCCTCTACAACAAACAAGGTAATGTACGTATAACGTAACACTAAGGCACATTCGTGCAACCACTGTTGCATTGGAAAAGCAATAAGTATTACATCTTCTCAGTGTGTGTCTGTAGCCATAGGCATCCAGCATGCAATGCGCATGCGCCGTATTTTCATCTGTGACCTGTCCGGCTCTAACATATTTTTCCACATTATCTTATAAGCGACACGAATTTCGAAAGACGTTATTGACTAAAAAATGTCTGCTTTCATTATCTCTACAACTTTCGCCTGAAAAATTTCTCATTCTAAGAAGGACTGAGCGAGATATGATCAAAATTGCGTATTGATCTTCATGTAAAGTACTCGTTACTTCTGTCCCATTGTATTGAAATTTTAATTTTCTAGACAGATTTTGGAAAAATAAATATCAAATATCATGAAAATTCGTACAGCGGGAGCCGAGTTGTTACATGCATACAGACGGACAGACGGAAGAACATGACGAAGCTTATAGTAGCTTTTCGCAATTTTGCGAACGCGCCTAAAAATTTGTTTGATTATAGTGCGAAAGTACACGTTTTAGTAAAAGGAAATCTTTGTTTGCGTTGGGGCCGGACTACAGTTCTTTGACACAATGAAGGCGAAATGCACGATGTACCAAGCAGATAAGCACTGGGCCCAGACGACTCGACAGGTCGAGTGCGATGTGGAGACGAGATATTAATACAGATTTTTCTGCGTGTTTTCGCAGGAACCATCCACACAATGTATGCTGACGTATGCATGTATAAGCTCACAATAAGTGCATAATCTGCAGTTTGTCCTACTACCAGAGGAAGTGTCGGATCACGTTTCCAACGTACGTGCTTTTTCCCCCTTTTGTCTAAAGCAGGGTTGTACAAATTTTTAGATCATAATGAAGAAACTACGAAAATGGTAGCGACTTAAAATTTCACATAAGTATTCGCAACTCGTTACACATTTTTATTTTTGGTTATTTAACGACACTGCACACCTTGAAATGTAGGATACTTAAGGATTAATTGGAAAAGACGTGGCAGGAAATGTCTTGGCTTAATTTGCGATACGAAACCGATATTTCCCTCGAGGGGCTGAGGAAACCCACGAGTAATATATATCATGATAGACGGTCTTCACAACGAGATTTGAAATTAAGACCATCTTATAACGTGGCAGTAGCGGTAGCTTGTCAACAGGGTGACATTCAGTATTTAACCTTCATATACAAAAATTAAGGTGTTTTTTTTCCGTCTGTCAGATACGTTTCGCTTCTAGAGGTAAAGTTAACGGTTTGGTCAATAACAGACGGGCGTCGGTTGAAAGTTAATTTACTTTTAGAGCAACTGAGTTCTACTGGTGGAAGGTTAATTATCTTCTGAGAAGCTGAATTCCTCTCATATAAGTTAAATTCCCATTTTACAAGTTTAATGACCCACTTAGAAGTGGGGATTAAGTGTTGCATAATTTCGAATTCGGGGATTGTACTTGATAAAGGAACTAACGTTAGAGTACGCCACTATTCCAGCAATTAAAATTTTATCACTTTGTACTGCCGTAGAAAAGTTCATAAAAATTCCCTCCCGAAACCACAAAACTCAATATAAATAAATACGTGACGCAATAAAAAAAAGAACAAATAAAAATTGTAAAAGGCCATTAACCCAGATACTTTGTACTTAGTCGTAGGTGCCAAACTTTTACACAGAAAAAAAACTGCGGTTTAAACACATGCTACATTAAACTGCTATCAACGGCATAGTTGTCCGTGTGATTAGTTACGTGCCACGACATCATGACGGATGGGGGAGCGGAGGTGTAACTCCACCTACTTTAAACTACGGCACTAAATTGTGGTAAGCAGTCAGCTTCAAAGAGACCACTGGGGAGACCTAGGCGTAGATGGGTGGATAAAATTAGGATGGATCTCCAGGAGGTGGGATGTGGGTATATGGACTGGATTGGGTTGGCCCAGGATAGGGACGGGTGGCGGAGGCTTGTGAGTGCGGTAATGAACCTTCGGGTTCCATAAAATGCTGGGAATTTCTTGACTAGCTGCAAACCAGTTAGCTTCTCAAGAAGGACTCTGCACCATGAAGTAAGTAAGTAAGTAAGTAAGTAAGTAAGCAGTCAGCTTCAACTGCAGGAAGCTCTAAAGCCAGGGAAGGGGGATCGGGAATTCACTGGATAGGAAGACATGTGGAACACAAAGACTATTTAAACGCTGTGGAAAAGAACATGTAGCTTTTCCCTGTCGAAAATGTAGTCACTGTTCGTCGGTCGTCCAGCCCCCACGTTGGTCACTATACAGACTGAGCTACCCCGGCTATTGAATTTTAGTAAATGATAAGGATAAAACAGCTTTTGGATGAACTTAAGGAAAAGGTAAGACAAAGGAGTTTTCAAGAGGAAGCACTAGAAGCACTCTTTGGGAAAATGAGCTTTGGATGGGGCAAAGGCCCTCTCGCATGACAGATTGCGCAATGTAATTCATACACATTTTTCTACGTGAGCCCCCATCCGCCATCCAGACGGACTCCAGAGTCCACTCAGCGTCCTATTGCAGAGAACAAAACTACCGGGATGAGAAGCTGCCCATTCGTCTCCACCTAATGTAGGCAACAGGAATGCATACACCTAAACGTCCGGTAACATCATTATGCTTATTGAGGATAAGCACAGAGACACTTTTAACATTACGTTCAGCCTACATACACAACAAAATGGGGTAATCTTTTTTTCGGTAAGTACTTAGCAGACGGAAGCTCATCTGTCCTTAGCGTAAGCTATTTAAGTCATCATATTTGTTAGGGTTTTGTTACACAAATTTACCACATAGGATATAGAAAATTTCAGTAATTTATAAGCGTAAATTAAGGATCCAGAACGAGAAATATATGAGCATTCATCGGGAAAAATGTTTTCAGGTAAAAGTAAGAGTCTGCTATTCTTTTATGTTCCGTTGAAATGTGATTGAATACAGGAGCTATCTGCAAAATTCTCCGTCCTGAACAGCTGTCAGAAAACTTGAGTGTTCAACAGTTAATGACAAAATCCCGCAGAGAAAAAATCCTATATTTATTAGCTGCATCCACTTTCTAACCTCAGAACTTGTAAGTTCCAAGCCCTCAATCCCTTCTTTTACTTCACTCGAACATATTCCATAATTCTCTTTTCATCTCCTCTCCCATTCTAGCAAAATGTCCAGCCCATCAAAGCCCTTATATTTCACTATCCTAACACAAGTAGGTGGCCTGTAGCTGCTCAACCCATTAAGTTCCCCCTCAAGTCGCATCTAAAAGTGCCAAAGTTGTTTATGATTTTTATAGCCAGATATTTTCACCAGCACTTTCTTCGGACACAAATAACTCATGTTTCTCCTTAACAGGAACTACGGTTCACATCCATACAAAACAAATGGCAAAATTTGTTAACAGATAATATGGATAATTATGACGTATTTTCTAATTCAGTACGAGAGAAAGCGTTAATTTTTATATTGTACATAAGTACAATTTGGACCCGGTAGCTCAGTCGGTATAGCGACTGACTACGGGCTGGGCGGTCCGGGATCGAATCCTGGTGGGGACGAGATTTTCTGCCCACCCAGCCTCCTGTAAAATGGGTACCGGGTCTTTCCCGGGGGTAAATTGCGGCCGGGGCGTGTTGCTGACCACTCACCCCCGTTCTAGTGCCGCGGTCATGGAAGAGCTATACCTCTACCCACCGTCTGGGCCACAGCGGGCCTGTAACGGTATCACTTTACCTTTACCTTTTACATAAGCATATTGCAGATAACAGAGGCTTAATGTTCTGAAAGCTGTCTTCTGCGATACAAACACTAAGACCGTCAGTTCAAATCCCACTGAGGGCATTTCCAGTTTTTATATTTTTGTTAGGCCAGTGTGTCGTAAAATAAGAATAGCAACAATTCAGAAACCTTTCACTCCAGCCGCCACTGGGCACTTTCGTTCTCAAGTGTAATACAGGAAGCAGACAAGAGGACAGACAGACAGACAGACAGACAGACACGTGCGATGTGAAGTTCTAAAAGCAGTGATGTTCAATATTCGAATCTTTTGACGTGTTACACCTTGTCGAGTGGCGTCCATATAGTAAAAAGCGTTCCAGAAAACGAAAGGCAAATATTAACCCTTCGCAAAGTGAAGCATCCTAAAAGATTTGAGTGTTTTTATTATGTGTGAGAAGATATATTTGCTGATTTTTTTTCATACTGCTCACTTTTTTCAGCCCTGTTTTACGTAAAACATGAAGATATCACAAATTCCAGCACACGAGATGCTCCCTCAGCACATCCGTAGCTATCTGTGTGCAGTCATCACTTCCTGTGTACTGCGTACACCAATTAAATTAACCTGGTTTAACTCAGACAGCACATTTCAATTTACATTTCAGTGTTCCTACCGAGTATTTGTGTCTTTATTAAATTGTTTCTATGATGTTCAATCGAGTTTACACAGCGTTTCGGGAAACGTCGGTATGGAATTACCACTCTGCGCTGTATAATATCTCTGAAGATCGCATGTCTCATCTACATCGCGGCGGAAACCTGAAATTACGCAAAGTATAAAATTTGAACTTATAATTTTTTAATAAACGTCTCGGTCTATTGGTTACGAGCCACATACTGCAGATAGGCATTTTGCATGTCTGTCGAAAGAAGAAGGGTCAGTATCATTTTCTTTCTTTTCCTCGACTTTTCCACATCAATGTGCCGATGAGATTCAAAGTATTCCTTACAAATAAGTCGCCATTTATGAACACTTTCTAAATTCAAGTTTAGCGCTGCAATTGTGACAGTATCGCTCAATACGACCCGTCGTAAAAAAAAACAGATATAATGTGCGAGAATTGGGGCTTCTGCAAGGTTAAAGTTGAGGATTCTTTTTTTTTACGTTTTGTTGACCCTGCATTCTAATATAATGATAGTCTTTTTTTACAAACTTGATGCACAATTCTTTATTTTAATACATTTATTACATTCCTCTACATGTTTAGAGCACTATTGTGCTCATCTTCAGGACAATTGTATTAACACAGCATCTGGTACCGTCACTACCTCTAGGTGACTGTTCAGTACACAGGTTACGAGAGTCCTCTCGTAACCTGTGTACTGAACAGTCACCCAAAGAGAGTGACGATACCAGATACTGTGTTAATACAATTGTCCTCCTGAAGATCAGCACAATATTGCTCGAAACACGTACAGGAATGTAACAAATGTATTAAAATAAAGAATTTGTGCACCAAGTTGATAAAAAAAAAGACTATCATTGAGGATTCATGTCTTCCGATTTGCAACTCTTACTGACAGAACTATTGATTCACGGCGTTTAGACGAAACGTGCCACTGTCAGCTGCAAGACTGCAATGAGCCCTAGAAGAAGATTTTCCCAGGAATGTTTGACCCTTAAACTGAAGATTTTTGTAGACTTTCTTTACTTTGGAAAAACAAGGCGGTAAGGTCATTCGAAACGTCGGGTATAAGTAACCCTGCTACTCAGACTAAAAACACAGTAAGACCCGAGTACTCAAAATTAACGCTCTGGTAACCTACATTATCGTATATTATTTATCGTTCTTAGAGTTGATCACGTTTGTTTTACTAAACGTACAATGCGCTCAGTTCGATACCATGTGATCTTCATAATTTACTATTAATTGCCAGTTTATAATACCTATTTATTTATAGAACTTGCATTTCTCAACACAAATAGTCGCAACAAGTTGTATTACTTCTTACACACAAAAGGGTACACGTTAGAAGAAAGTAAGTCAGCAGCAATCGCCTTATGTTACGCCTGTATTCATACACAAAAATCCTCGTAGCGCAGCTCAGAATGGTGTCTGTCAGTGCAGTGGAAGTCTGTCAGTGTAACCAGACATTACAGAACACACGATAGCGCTCCTGACTTAGCAGATTGCTTCCTATACATAAAAAATGAGAGGTTACGCTTGAGTGGTTAGAAATCCTCCAAGTATTTCAGTTTACATTCTAGATCCGGAGACACGTTTATATTGACTGAGTTTTTTCCATTTTCCTTATTACCTCCATGCAAATTGGACAGCAGCCTTGCCCTAAAACAGTGATGTACAGATTTTCCAAAATCTAGAAACCACCTCAGAATTCTAGGTGGCAGACGGTGACATAAAGCAAGTTCCACAATGAGGACCAAAAAATATGAGGCTCCACAGTAAAAGAATTTTGCTAAGAGATAACACAGAAAGCGGGGCATATATATGTTTATATACACACATGCGCAATTTACCATATGTGTACACAAACGCAACTTGCAAAAAATTCTACTCGCGCCGGACCGAAATGCAAGTAACTACTGCGGTAGTCGGGGAGTATATTACCTTCCACACTCTTTCCTGTTTTTCAAATACACCAATTATTCAATTGTTCTTTTCGTTCAAGCTACAGTGTTTAAAAGTCAAACCAAACAAGTGTGAGTGAATAAGTCAACTTACTTAAGTAATTTGATCTGTGTAAAGTGTAGCTATACTACATTTCGATAGAAGGTGGGGAATTGCAAGGTCAGGCGAAGGAGTGTGTTATGTTTCTCTCGTACTTTGTTATATGGAATTGTGGTGAAGGGACCAAACAGTTACAATGTACGTTCCACAGCTCATCCTCACAGACATACTGAAAAGACAAAATTCTCCCCATCCACGCCCTGCAGGCACAGTAGAGTTACTGCTCCACTTGTTCTTCTCCTTGGCACCAGATGGATGCGAGTGGTTAGTTTCAGGCTATTCCTACTTTCTCCTTGGACGATATTTCCTGTATACTTTGAACAGGAGGCTGGGTGGATCTCAAACCTGGTGTGGAAGTTTTGTGAGAGAGAAAAATCCCTCAGCCCTTCTAGGAATCGAACCCCTGACCGTCCAACCCGCAGCCCAAACGCTTTAACGACTGAGCTATCGGCCTCGAATCATATTAATAAGGAAATAAACAAACAAAAACTCTAAGAAAAATAGTAATTTCGATTAATAATGTAACTGAAGGAAATAAAGCTATTCCTTATACTTCAGCATCATTTAAGCTTTTAATCACTCCAAAAGTCAATCATTAATCCGTCTTTGTTAACAGCTGTGTTCTAATGAATTCATAACTGAGTGCTGTAAAGTATAAATAAGCCTAGTGGGGTCACTTACTAACGTTACAAATTCATTTCACTTAAGCTGCTTCCTTATTACTAGACTCTCATAACCACACGCAGAGCAAGATGCTGGACCCCACACACCTGGCCGCTACCTATGCGGAACAAAGTGTTACGCCGTCTTGTTCCGGTTTAGGTGAGAGTGGTAGACGACTGCCAGTTACATCATCGTGAAACTGTACAACCCACTATGTGATGACGTTGCGTCAGTGCCTGAAAGTGGAAAAAGAATTCATAGATAACTTGTAGGATGACATTCCAAGGTCACATGACCCACATGTTATACTGTAATTTCGTTAAGGCCAATGCCTGAAAGGTGCAATGTGAAAATCACGTATTTTAATCCTATACACGACTTCATCCAGATAAATAAGGTTGCTTGTATACGTCCTCAAAAACGAAAGCAATGGCGCCCTTCTGTTTGTGTCACGTCGACATCTAAAAAAAAAAAAGTATATATTCTTTGTGCAGTTCAACCGACTGAAGCCATCGATAGATCGATTAGTGATCCCATTTTAATCGAATTCCGGACGTCCCGTGTTCGACTCAAGACAGCGTTTTGGTGCCCTGACTGATGTATAATTTTTCGTCACTACACTAAACTTCATAAATCCTTAACCGCTCATGAAATATGGTCATTTTCGACGTTATTCGAAACTAAAACTCTAACAGCACATGTGTATAGCTATAAGAGATGTGCATTCTTCGGACAATGAATAAATAGGAAGGAGCAAATAAAAACAATAGAAAACATACAAAATTAGTAATTAAGCGTGCACAAGAAACGTAAGGGTATAAGATTTGAGGTTTTTAATGGGGTGATTGTTCAAATTATGGTCCATTAGGTTTCTTAAAGTGTAGCCCTGTGCCTAGTCACCAGCTTACTGCAGGAACAGGCTGCCTCCATTTATAAGGTTGAAGTAGGAAAAACCGGTAATGAGTAAGAAAAAATGCGAAAAAATAAACGATTCTTAAGTTCTTTAACGACAATTGAACAACTTCCGAGACAATTCAGCTGTACAAACTTTGTCTGCCTGATTTTCGATAATTAGACCAAATTCATATTCCCCTGATGAGGAGGTTTATGTAGCAGCATAGCAGCAAGTCTCCCTAAACTTTGTTCAAGACGTATCCAGTTCGACTCTCGAAATGTTATTAATCGTATGTGGACTTTGTTGCTTTCCTCGGGTAGTTCCAGGTTATTCCCTTATTGTAACTCGAAACTAGTCACTAGCAACTTCATCCAGGTCTTTCTCTTCTTACCTTTCCTGAATTCCCCACTAACTGGGCCCAATGTAACATAAAATTTAAGAGGCGTCGTTAAGAAATAACTGCTACATAAATAGCAATTCTACTGCATATATATATATATATATATGTATGTATGTAAGAAACTGACTTGGTTTACAAGAGTTGGTTATGCGCAATCAAAGTATGCTAGGAGTAAGTGTTTACAAAAGAAGTTTTACATGCATTACCCAAACACAGGACTGCTAGGTGTAGTGGATTCTTCATGCAAAGATTATCTCATGCATTAAACATACATAGCGACCTCTATAACTTCTTGTTAGTTCCGTGTATTGCAACTACACGCGGTCTAAGGCGTGGGTCTGCTGCCGATCGCTTGCTGGGATCGTGTGTTCGAATCCCGCCGGCATCATGGATGTTTGTCTGTTATGAGTGTTGTGTGTTGTCAGGTAGAGGTATCTGCGACGGGCTGATCCCTCGTCCAGAGGAGTCCTACCGAGTGTGGTGTGTCCAATGAGTATTATCGTGAAACACCGTAAGGGGAGGACATGACCCAGAATCGGGTCGAAGCACCACAAGGGGATAAAATATTGCACTCGTTATCAAGAAAGCCCGAGAAAAAGACCGGTTATAGAGTATTACAGTAGTCAAAGTTCTATACTTAGATTACATTTCGTTAAAAATGTGTTCAATACTGAATTGTTCAAAATTATAAATTAAACAATTCTTTAAAAAGCAAAGTGTAGAGTCCTTATTTAACAATAATTAACTCGTTTGAAGTTGAAATACCAACTTACAACCACACATTTTCTGTTCCCTTCCTTTACAGTAGACCTTGATTTCATCCAGAGTTAGATATTTTGTCTTTACATGTAATAAGCCATTCCATGCAAGTCCCCCAGCTGTTAGCAGCCTTTTCTGTTTTTCGTTGTTTGCAGGTCCGGAGTTCCGATTATTACGGTAACGGTTCGTTTCGTGCACCTGAAAAGAGACGACTTCCCTAACGAGCGTTCCTTTTTAAAACATTGGTAAATTTGTCTCGCTATAAGGGCGTATAGGGGGATGAAATTTATAGTTCCATTCATACTTAATGTCGACGTCGACACTAGATAGAGGTTAGTGGCCAACATCATGCCCCGGCCGCTTTACTCCCGAGGAAAAAGTCGCTGCATCCATTGAATAGGAGGTCGTGTGAGCCCCAGAACAGGTCTGGACGATTTTGAGAAGAAATAAATCTCTTGCGGTTTCCATAATTCTAATCCCGGATTTTCCAATTACCATACGCACTACTGACATCGGGGCATGCGGTGGCGCGTTTGGTTGAGGGACTGCGCTACAATCCGGAAGGTCGCGGGTTCGATTTCCGATGGTGTCACTGGAATTTTTCATTGACACAATCCTTCCGGCCGCACTATGGTCCTGGGGTCAACTCAGCCATTAACAGAAATGAGCACCAGGAATATTTCGTGGGGGCTAAAGGCTGCCGTTGCGTAGGGCTGACAGCCTTGCCACCTTCATGTGCCGCCTGTCTTGAAATCTGGGAGCCTTAACCTCCCGGAACCCTCAGGGCCTGTCCAGGCATGTAATGGCATTGCTTTACCTTTACCTTTACAAATATTATAACGAAATTTTCGTGCTAGAGTCAATTCAAATCCTGAGGCTGGCACGGGGTATTTTCCGAACAAATGAAGGTGGTAGACTTCGTGAAAGAAGAAAAATGACAGCGCGGAAACAGACTCAAAGGAAGGAAATTATGAATTTAAATGAAGGCGACAATGCAAATTCATTCATATATGGATCTCCTTATTAGCCCAGACTATGTTCAGAATTCAAAATCTTTAAATTAATAATGTAACAAAACGGAAACCAGTTCGTATAATTTAATATTGGTAAACAGGCTTCCACTTATCAAGCTGGAGATAAATGAATATCACGAATTATTCGCCCCCTCCATTTGTTAAAAATGACGTCAGACATCTTTCTCTCATCAGTATCGCTTTCCAACCAGCCCGTTGACTAGCCACACCGCACACACCTCAACAGCACACACTCACTTCGAAGCTTCTCCGCCAACATGCACTGCTGGATACTTGTCGCTTCGCTCTTGTCTGCCGAATTTGGCAATGTAATTGGTTCATCAAAAGTGTTCAATGTGACCGAATCTCCTCACGACGACCTCAAGATTCCTAGGTTTCCGTCAGACGTGGAAAATGAGGCAGTTCTTCGGGATTATGTTGTTCTGCACGACTGGTTTGTTGCACCTCCTTTGCTGTCAACATCCGTCGCTGCCTCCGATAACATTCGTAGCCCGCGGTGCCGGAACCAAAGCCGGCTCTTTCTGCAAGAGCTACGCAGTTTCACTTTATGGGCTGTACAGAGTGAGTATTCCATATATTCATTATTAGAAATAGTATATTTCAGGTTTCGGGATGGTTCAATTATATTAATTTTTTTCACTCTGGACATCCCGTTGGGTTTGTATATATAAGGCAGACATCACTCACCATACACACAACTATTTATTACGTTTTATCAGTGTTTAACGTGGCTACATGTTTCGAACACTCTGTGGTCATCTTCAGGCCATTTAAATACATAACAGAAAATTAGAGTTGAAAGTTTATTTTTGTGTGAGTAGATTAAGATCTCAGTCCTTGGGTGCTACGGTATCGGCCTATATGTCAATATAGAACCTTTCGACACACTGTTGACTGCGTACTGACATGCAGTATAGTCCAACGTCCATGCCGATCCCTCGTGGCGGCGTGGTCTAAGGTGTGGGTGTGCGATCGCTCGCTTGCTGGGACTGCGGGTTCGAATCCCACAGGAGTCATGGATGTCTGTCTGTTGTGAGTGTTGTGTGTTGTCAGGTAGAAGTGTCTGGGTCGGGCTGATCACTCGTCCAGAGGATTCCAACCGAATGTGGTGTGTTTGAGTGTCATTGTGAAACCTCGATATGAAGAGGCCCTGGCCCATTAGGGGCTGTTGCGCCATAAAAAAAAATTATAACGCCCGAATATGCAGGTCTCAATCTATCCATACAAAAGTAACTTGCGATTTTGATTTTAATTTTATGTATTGGAATGTCCTGAGGATGAACATTTAGTGGTCGAAACATATAGCAATGTTGTGCACTGATAAGACGTAATAAATTATTGAGTTATTGGTATTTGATAACAACATAGTAATAATGATATTATTTGTGAATATGTCGCTGTGAATTTTCCTAGTGTTTATATTTCCTATTTAATTCAAAACTGAATTCTGAAATATTAAAAATTTACACATTTCATGGGATTCAGTGGACGGAGAATCGGTCCGTCGCAATATGGCAACACGACACCAAAATATGGCTATCACTAGAGACACAAGCAGCATGTCAAGACGCGAGTCTAGTGTTCGAGCATCAAACTACATCCCCAGATCTTAGCGATACCGCGATAAGACATAAACAAATTATAACTAAACAATATTCTTCCAGAATACAAGGTACAAAATTCCTCAGATATTTCCACGTAAACGCGTTAAGATAACATTTCTTCCACAGTGGTTCAACATAATACACTTTCTTGACAAATGCAACAAAATTTTACACGAACTCGAATCATTTCCTGCCCGGATATCGTTTGCGATATACTGATTGAGAAACTGTCTTGACATTGGAGGACTCGTGTTTCGAATTCCAGTAGAGACAAGAAATCTTTCTTCCCTTCTACACGTCCAGACTATCTGTGAGGCTCACACAAACTCCTAATCAGATATTTGAGGGTTGTTTGACCGTGCATCTTCAAAATGAAATAAAGTGAAATGCCAATTTGATGCAACAATGTAATTTATTGAAGTTTCTTCAGCTCGACATGTTTGGGGCGCATACGCCCATCATCAGGAGCACTAGATGTTAAGTTGCAGCATATGGTTTTCTGCGCTTGAAAGAATGAGAACATTAAGCGTGTGTACAGCACAGTGGCCGGAATGCAGCCACTATACACGCGCTTCATGTTCTCATTATTTCCATTGCAGAAAACCATATGCTGCAACTTAACATCTAGTGCTCCTGATGATGGGCGTATGCGCCCCAAACATGTCGAGCTAAAGATACTTCAATAAGTTACATTGTTGCATCAAGTTGGCATTTCACTTTATTCCTAATCAGAGGGTTGTGGGTACCGATTACCCGAAAGTAAAGCGGCCGAGTCATAAAGCTGGCTCTTCAATCCCATCTAATTCTGAAGTATAGGTTCATAGGTGGTATGATTTTAGTTCCCAACATGGCTTCATGCCTTGCGTAGGGACAAATCCAGTACCACTGCACAACAATGAGTCATTTCCATACAAATGAAGTTTCTACTTACTTGCCAACAGGTTTCTTACAATCGAATTTACTTCACGAAACCCAACAAGTTGATGTGTCAGCAAGGCTGACGCCTATAATTGCAATCACTACATACACGTTCAGAATTCCAACTGTACTCGCAAATATTCATATTACAGCTTTTCGTGAAATTGCTTAGCCTGTACAGGGGTTGTTTTAAACAAGTGCGAATTAAATTGGACGATTTTGATAATGCATTATGATTAGGTGTGTCTTTCGAGGCAGGTGATTTTTTATTATTTATATCAAGATCATATATCTTGAAGACACTAGCATGGGTATTGTAACAAATTTAAAAAAATAAAGTTCAATTCCTCAGCTGAGTTTCGAAGCTTGTATATGCAGTATCAGAAGCAAGAGTACAGCAAATTTCAGCTAGAATACTGAGATATTACTTTGAACTCTCCACGAAACCTGTGTGTTTCGTACCTACTTAGTTATTTTTCCATGTATGAAATTGTTCAATAATCATTTAAAACCACATATTTTCTTGTATGTACTTCCGAAATAAGAATTTAGGGCCCAAACCCTAAATTTTGAATTAAAAAAGGCGGTACAGCTGTTCTTCTACACGCAAAGAAGGCACATGGGGGAGGGGATTAAATTACAACTCCTTTTACTCCTAAGGTCGGTACCAGACGAAGATGAGTGGTAAGCTTCACGCTCCGGCCGCTTTGCACGGGGACAGAAGGGCTGGTACCCATTTAACATAAAGCGAAGGAGGTCCCACAAGCAGTCTGGAAGCTTCTTGGACAACGTAAAAAAAAACTCTTGCCCTGCCGCGTTCAAACCCCAGATTGTCCATCCCGTAGTGTATTTACAATACCGATTACTGATTAATTATTATTAATTATAAAATAAAAATTCAACTTGTAGCCCTACACTATTATTTTCGCAATTATAATTGTTAGGTGCTGCTCGAGTGCCGTATGTAGTAATCCTTTTTTGACATTTCGAAATTTAAACCCTTATTCAATATTCCATATTACAGTCGCCAAAATATATTTAAAATATTTTTTTTCAACTTAAGATGTAAAATGATCGATCAGAAAGGAAGTTTATAGTGCATAGTGTTTGAGTGCTTTATTTTCAGCACTAGTAAGAACGGCTAAACTTTAATATGAAGACTAAACAAAGAAACCAGCAACTGCTGTAAACGTTTAAGAAAATCTCATATAATAAACACAATAAGCCTCCGACATGTTTCGACCACGCTTGTGACCATCCTCAGGGAGGTCTCTTACAAATTGTTGGTTTCATCTCTATACCGAATCAGTTTAATGCATGGTCATGGATTAATTAAAGTTCGATCTAATTACACTATTATCTACTACTTTTCCAAATAGTCTCCACCTTAACTGAGTAAAAATTCGTAGTAATATTAAAAACCTGCATAAATCTTAACATGAATGTAAAAATTTACATAGCGCTTTTCAGACACATGTTATGTTTCTAGCTGTCTGATTTCTAATGTTAAGTACTGCAAGTCAATTACGGCATTCACTTGCCGCTCAGCGTCTCTTGCAGCAGACTCGTGGAATTAAGCCTGTGTACGTAGACAGTGAAACGAAAAGTGTAGGTTGGAAGGCAAATTTGAAATGTACATTCTGAAACTAAGCTAAAGCGCCCTATGAACTCTCAGTCAGACTGAAAGATTTTACTGTATGACTTCATACCTGACAGAAAAACTGAGTAAACTGCGCAGTTTTGACATGCAATAGCGCAGGTTCTCAGTACTGTCCTTTCAAGTCGTCTTTCACACATAGAACTGCGCAGTTCACTCAGGGAATATCACAGTTTCCTCAGTTTACCTGCCGACACCACGATGGCATCATCTCAAGGCACATCCGTTTCTAGTAATTCATTCAGCAGATGTGCATCTCATGATATATTACTTTTCAAATATCACTTCTTACTCCACATTTTACGCTTTCTTTTCTTCTTTTCGGATAACATGATGACCGATGTGGCTAGCAAACAGCAAACGACAGCCTTGTTTTTATCCACCAAAGTCACACGCACAAGAAGACAACCAGAACTGACAACAACAACAAAAAAAACTGACAAACCTGATGGGAAACCTGTGCTGTGCCAGAAAAAAATTAACTTCAGTTTTTCGTGCAGTTTTTTTGCACAGTTAAACTGTACAGTTTAACTTAGAGTGTATGAGGCCCTTAACACAGCACTGTAGACTTGATTTGTGTGTTCGGTGTAGGATCTAGCGGCGGTTCTTTGCTGTAGTGCTGATTAAGATATCCTAGACATGCAGTAACCAGACACACTCGTTTCGTTCGTAGGACCTTAGGATAAGCAGTCCGTTGCTATGAAGATACACCAAGTACAGTGCAGGCCGTCAATCATAACTACATTTGTGTTATGTTATTATAAAACTTGAATGGGCATTAATGTTAAAGTGCATAAGACACAAACCTGATTGTGTTCGGCGCCCTTAAACACTTTCTTTTCTACGCGCGTTCGCAAAATTGCAAAAAACAGACTATTAGTTTCGTCACGTCTCTGCCTGTCTGTCCGTCGTCGGTCTGCATGGAACAACTCGGCGTCTACTAGACAGATTTACATGAAATTTAATATTTCAGTATTTTTCGGAAATCTGTAGAGAAAATTAAAAATTCAGTTTATATCCGACAATAGCGTATACTTTACATAAAAATGTACGTACATTTATGACAGTATCTCCCTAATTTCTCTTAGAATGAGAAATGTTTCAGACAAATTTGGAGAGAAATTCAAAACACGCATTTGATGTTCAATAAGTTTTACCGAAAATGCTGTCGTTTGTGAGAAATGTTCAAAACTATTGTAGAGCCCAGCAGGCCACAGGTGAAAATACAATGCAGCGCATGTGTTTTGCATGCTGGATAATCACGAATACAGCCCCATACCCAGAATACGTAATACTTATGGCTTTTCCACTGTAACAATGGTTAGGTAAACATGCCTCTACGTTATAGGTACATTGCCTGTCCTGCTTCTCGTTGTTAATTTCTACAGCTCTTAATATGTGAATTTACAAATGCATTTTGTAATCAGTCAACACAACCTTCCTTTCTATTCAATAATGCAAAAGGCATGTCCCACCTTAACGTAATATTTGCATTTAGTGAATGTCAATGAAATATTTACCTCAAGCATGATGGTTTAAATTTACCTAGCGGCGTTTCCCAGAAATACAAACTACAGGTAGATGTTGTAGAAATTCACACAAGGTGTGCTGATAAGTCCTTAGCCCGGCCAGGAAGAAAACAAGCTACAGCGACCAAACTCGGGATTTATTCAACATACTCCCCACGAAGCTCAATATACTTCTCAGCCCGTTGCTCTAACTTTTGCAAGCCACTCAAAAAAAAAAATTCAGAAGGTCTTCCGTCCAACCGGGTCTCCGCGGCTGCAATGACCGCGTCGGACGAAAAATGGCTACCTTTCAAATGTTTTTTTTTCAGTCCAGGGAACAGGTGGTAGTCCGACGGGGCCAGATCCGGAGAATAGGGTGGGTGATCAAGTCATTGGAAGCCCAGGTAGGCCAGTTTCTTCTGGGTTTCATGTGCTCGGTGAGCCGGGGCATTGTCGTGCAAGAACAAGACCCCCTTGCTGACCTTCCCGCGGCGGTTTTCCTACAAAATGTCCTTCAATTGCACCAGCAGAGATAAGCAATACTCTGTGTTGATAGTTTGGCCCTTTGGAATGGAATCAATGCGGAGGATGGGGTCTTGATCCCCAAAATCGAGGCGAGAATCGTTCCAGCGGATTTTTGCACTCGGAATTTTTTGGGGCGGGGTGAGCCGCTATGCCGCCACTCCATTGATTGTTGGTTTGTCTCCGGGTCATAGTGATATAACCAGGTTTCGTCCATGGTCACCAATCGCGACAGAAAATCGTTTGGATCGTGCTGAAAAAATTCCCAATTTGCTCAGACGACTGGCACCGTTGACTTTTTGATCCGCGTTCAGGCATTTCGGGACCCACTTCGCGGAGAGCTTCCGCATGTCCAAATCTTCATGAATGGTGGATCCAACCCGCTCACGTAAGATGCCCATTGCTCAGCTATTGGTTTAGCCGAAATCCGGCGGTCTTCCAAGATTAGCTCGTGAATTTGATTAATAATCTCCGGGGTGGTCACTGTTTTGGGTCGTCCAGGACGAAGCGCATAACAGAAGGAAAAATCACCACGTTTAAGCTGGGCCACCCAGTTTTTGACAGTGGCATATGATGGTGCATAGTCCCCTAATGTTTCTTTCAGAATGGCGTGAATTTCCTTCGGCGCCTTGCCTTGCAGGAAAAAAAAACTTGATAACAGCTCGCGTCTACAAGTAGTCGAAATCGCGCGCGTCGCCTGACATGCTTCCTTTCAACCTCTGTAATAAGAAAACACTTGCAATTCGGCACATGAACAGACCCCCTCTTTCCAACGACACTATCGATTCCGTCCTGCGACGTCGGGAAGTAGATCGGGCTAAGGGCTTATCAGCACCCCCTTGTATAGACAAACTCGTTATCGCAGTATCTGTAAGCTAATCTGCCGCACAATTCAGTGTGAAGATATTTTGCACCAGCTGTAGGCGCCGGTGGGAGGGACGGGAATCCGGGTAATAACATCTTCTGCATTTTTCGAAAAGAATAAGCAAAACTGAGGAAATATACCAACTCAACCTAATTTGTAGATCATCAACACCATCACGACTTCTGTCTTATGACAGGTCCGTAGCCTTTTCCAAAACCACTTCTAAATAGACTGCGATCTAGTGCCTCCCTTTTTAATTTCCAGTAGCCTTCCTTTTCTTAATGTCATCTAGAGGTTATTACGTCTTCGTCCTCGTCTTCCCGTCACTTCTGCATTTCCTTCAATCACGTGTTTTAGACGGCCGTTCTTACGCATTGTGTGACCAACGCAGTTTATCTTTCTTCCTTTTATGTATGAAGGATATTCATTTCTTCCTTGCTTCTTTGTAATACTTCTGCAGCACCACATTTCAAGAGTTTTCAGGTATTTATCACTATTTTCCGAAGTATCCAAGTTGTTTTTAGCTACAAAACTTTAAAGGTTTTTAAACACTCATGTGATGCCATCTAATTTTCCATATAGACACCCAAACAGGCAGGGAGATCCGTAAAATTATTCTTAAAACTTTTCAGCGTAAGTTTATAAGAAAAAATTTTTGTTTGCCCGACATCCGTCGGGCAAACAAAGAAATCTTACGGCGGCGCCTAAGGTAATAGCACAAGTCACATAAGGCAGTAACATACACATCATCCATGGCATTAACACACATGTCACCCATGGCAATAACACAAGTCTATGGCAGTAGCACAAGTCGCCCTTTACAGTAACATCGACATCATTTCGGCAGTAACACACATGTCGCTCATGGCAGTAACACAAGTCTATGGCAGTAACACAAGTCGCTCTTTACAGTAACTTCGACATCATTTCGGCAGTAACACACATGTCGCTCATGGCAGTAACACAATTTTCGCCTCCAGCGGTAACATGTATATATACATTGTTATCCACCTGCAAGAGTGCTATGTGTCATGAACAGTAAAATAACAGCCTGAACACAGGAGAGAATAATGGAAGTAATTAGGTAAAACTGTGACTTACACAACATCTGTTGTGTCCCATAAAATACGCAATTGAGTTTCTTAAGATTATCATGCTATTTATTTCGCGAGGGCGGATATATGTGGAGGCTAGTCGGCAGAACTCAAAGCCTTCATCGTAAGTAGAACGCTTATGAATGCAAGTATTAGGTGAAAGACATTTTTCAAGGTTTTTCTCACTGTCAATATCCTCCACGTGCCGATTTCAAATATTTATACATAACAAAGCAAATTCCCTTGAAAAATTCATGCACATAAAATACACTTGAACACCACTTTATAGACTTTCTCTTTTTTATGTTTTATGTAGGAAAGTTTATTGTTCCAAAATTTAAAACAAACGCGCATAGTAAAGATCAGAGTCACAAAAATCGGGATGCCGCCCACTGTCTTAAAAAAGACACGTTTAACATTTATCAAGGTTTTCAGATGGTTTCCTGCAAATATTTGCCGGCTTTTCATGTGGCGAATCAGGATGTCGTAACGGGGAAACAGACAAGAGTATTTCAGCAGGAGACATAACTTGAAAAACTTTTATATTCACACATAATTTTGAAGTATCTGATATACTGTTATGCCGTATATAAGGAGTGGCAGGTATAACTTTAAAGTATTGCGTTCAACTGAACTGTAATATGAAACAATGTGACGGAAAAAAAACATTATTTCTATTTGTCTCACGCAACTACACCAATACTGAACTTGTATATATCAAAATTCCATCCAAATGCAGAGAAAAACGTTACTTAAATCATTTTGCCTCCTTTCCAAAACACAAATGGAATATTTGGCTTCGTTTTAAACTCTCCCAACCCACCTTCATAAGAAGGAAAAGCGGGTACAGTCCGTATAATTTCAATGTGAAAATATTTATTTTTTTAGATGAGTTTTATTTTAATAAATGAGGCTATAATTTTTTGAACAACTGTACAATCCTTTATCTGCATTCCACTCTCTTTCTTTATATCTTTCTTCCTTTCGCACTCTCTATCGCTTATTTATCACCCTTTCTATCTTTGTGTTTCAAGGGGCTGATGACGTCTTAGGTGACACAATAAATATTGGCTTTAATTTATCTCAGTATTTAACCAACTTGATGCACAAAATTTGTTTCACAATAAGTTTCATTTCATGCCTCTACATGTTTCGAGCACATGTGCTCATCATCAGGAGGCCAAAATTACACAGCCTCTGGTATCATCACACCTATAGGTGTGATGATACCAGAGGCTGTGTAATGCAATTTTGACCTCCTGATGATAATTTATCTCAGTATTTAACCAACTTGATGTACAAAATTTGTTTCACAATAAGTTTTATTTCATGCCTCTACATGTTTCGAGCACATGTGCTTTAGGTGTGATGATACCAGAGGCTGTGTAATGAAATTTTGACCTCCTGATGATGAGCACATGTGCTCGAAACATGTAGAGGCATGAAATAAAACTTATTGTGAAACAAATTTTGTGCATCAAGT
>Ga0123354_10003621_pt1 | contig 21418 bp, 20 predicted proteins | sample TergutLab28metaG_2_FD_97872 | JGI IMG/M metagenome (GOLD analysis project Ga0123354, IMG submission 97872) | Labiotermes labralis P4 segment gut microbial communities from Petit-Saut dam, French Guiana - Lab288 P4 | ecosystem: Host-associated > Arthropoda: Insects > Digestive system > Gut ... | reverse complement strand
TTATTTATTTTTTAGTATTTAATAATTAATATTTATTTTATTATTATTTAATAATTAATATTTATTTATTATTTATTTAATTTTTTTCAATAATTTATAATAATCTTTTTTTATTTCATTATTAATAATTAATTTTTTAATATTTTTATTTATTATTAAATTATAATTATTATGATTATTAATTTTACTAATAATATTATAATCTTTATATATTTCTCTAATTATTTTTTCATTTAAATAATTATTATTATGATTATTTAAAACAATAAATAATTTTTCTTTTTTTATTCCCCATTCATTTGTATAAATATTTAATATTTTTTGACTTTTTTTAATTTCCTTTAATGTGTCTTCTACTAAAAACATCGCATAATTTGATTTGTTAATTATTTTTTTAGTTAATTTAAAATGCCCTTCCAGAACAGAATTTACTATAACATAATCATATTCCTTTTTTATTATTTCTATTTCTTTATAAATATTTTCAAAATTAAATTTATATTTTATTAAAAAATATATTCCAGAAATAATATCTACATTTTTATTAATATTAATAATTAATTCTCTAATATTTTTATTAATTAATTTCTCTTCTATTTTGTCTGGAAATTTTTCAGCACCTAAAATTGTCGTAAGATTTTTATTTAAAATATCAAAATCAATAATTAATATTTTTTTATTTTTTCTTCCTAATATAAAGGCTAGTACTACTTCGAATATACTGTTTTTAAAATTATTAGCTCCATTAATACTAATTAATATATTTTTTTTATTATTTTTTAATTTATTTAATTTTATTTTTGAAATGTCTTTTATTTTATCTTTTATTTTTTTATCAATAAAACTTTCTCCATTAATTTTATTTATAAAAGCTTTTTTATTTGAATTATTATTGAATAAAACTTTTTTTATTTCTTCTACGTTTATTATATTTTTATTATTAATATTTTTTATTTCTTTTTCGAAAATCTCTATGCTTAATTCGTTATTATAAAAAATATTATTTATTCCATTATTTTTTAAAAATTTTTCTAATAAATTATTTTCTTTTTCTAAAATAATTATTATTTCCATATTATTATTTATTTCTTTTATTTTTAAAATTAATTCTTCTATTTTATTTTCACCTTCAATTAATTCACTTAAAATTAATATATCAACTTTATTTTCCTCTAATATTTCTATTAATGCTTCTTGATATTGTACGTCTTGTCCAATAACCTCATATTTTTCTAATTTTTTTATTTTTTTATTAATATTATCATTTCCTATTGCAGTTATTAATTTTTCCATTTCGTTTAACCTTTCTTTTATATGTTTTTATTTAATTTTATTTTATTTTATTTAAAAATATTGTATTTAAATAAATTGTTTTTTATTTATTAATATTTAATATTTATTTTTCATTAATCTTTTTTTATTTTTTATTTATTATTTCTTTTTCATAATCTGCCGTTTCTACTTTGCTTAATATATGATTATCTCCGACAAACATTAAACATTCTCCTCTTTTTAACGATTTAATTTCTATACTTTCTTTTTCTGATAATTGAATGTATTCCTTTAATAATAATATATTTTCTTCTTCTAGTGAAAAAAATGTTTTTATACTTGAATTATTTAATATACTTTTTCCATACGCTCCATTTTCTAAGCTAAATAGGTCTGAAACATCTTGTGTAATTGCAGTTGCACTTCCTCCATATTTTCTTATTGTTTTAAATATTTTATATATAAAAGAAGCAACTTCTTTATTTGATGTAACTCCAATTAATCTCCAAATTTCATCCAAATAAATTGCCTTTTTCTTATCTCTATCTTCTTTGATTAAATCCCAAAATAATTCTGTAAAAATATACATTCCATATTTTATATTTTCTTCTCCTAATTCATAAATATCTGCAATTATTAGTTTGTTTTTTATTTTGACATTTGTATAATTATTAAAAAATCTTAACGAGCCTTTTACAAAAGGAATCAATTTTATTTGTAATTTTTTTGTTTTTTCATCAGTGCTTAAAATATCATATAACTCTTCTAATATTGGCATGTCTTGACTTTCTTTGAAAATTGGTTTTATGTTTATTTTATTTGTATCATTTTTATATAAAGTATTATCATCAAAATTAATTCCCTTGTTTTCATAACAATTAATTATTTTTTCTTCCAATAAAGCTTTTTCTTCTTCATTAAGCTCTCCAAAAACTAAATTAAAAAATCCGATCAGTTTTGATATTTTATTCGCCAAATATCCTTTTGTTTCTTCAATGCTGTTTTCTCTAATGTCAAAAATATTAATGTAAGTATCTGCGGTAGCTCCAATTTTTATAACAATACCGCCCATTTGTTCCGCCAAATTATTATATTCTCTTTCTGGATCAACAATAAATTGGTCAATTCCCAGTAATCTATATCTTATTATTAATAATTTAATATAATAGGATTTCCCCGCTCCACTCGTGCCAAATACGCACATATTAGCATTTTTATATTTTTCAGTATTATATCTATCAACAAAAATTTTTGAATTATTATAAATATTATTTCCTATATATATTCCATTTTCATCAAATATTGAAGAGGATATAAAGGGATATGTAGAAACCAATCCACTCGTTAATATATTTCGCCTACTTGCGTTTTTTACATCAAAATGATTAATCATAAAAGGTAAGCTTGAAATAAATACTTGTTCTTGCCTAAAATTAGCTCTTCTTGTTTGTATCCCTAGGCTGCTCGTTATTCCTTCAACTTTATTTATAATATACTCAAGCTCATTTAGGTTATCTGAAAACAAAGTAATATAAACATATAAAAAATAAAGGTCTTCATTATTAACTTGCATTTCTCTTCTAATATATTTTGCATCGTTATATGTAAAGGTAGCAATGTCAACGTCTGTGCGGTTTTCGTTTTTATCTTTCAAATCAACACCTACTGTTCCTATGTGATATGTTAATTCTCTAATTGTTTTGTAACTATCTTGTTTTTCATAAAACATCGAGATTATCATATTAATGTCCATTTCCACTAGGTTTTTTAATATTATATCTGCATATTCTCTATAATAATTAACTACTAATAATCCACTATAAAACAGATTATCAATTTCTATATATTTTGGATTGTTGGTATTTATATAAGAACCACAAATATTATCTTTTATATCAAAATCTCCTCTTTGTATATTTAATATTTGATTTTTTTTAATTCATTATCACCTCTTTTCCTTACTCTTTTTTATCTCTCGTGTCTTCTTTTTTCAATTGCTAAGCCTTTTTATGTTCGTTATCTTTCATTAAAAGTTTTGCTTCGTAAATGCTTTGAGACCCTATATTGTTTTTTCTGTAATTAAAAAAATAGCTTAATAGTTGTACTATTTCGTCTCTATTGTTACACTCGGTAACAACATTGCCAGAACGAGATAAACATTCTTTTATTTTGTAATAATTATCATTTAAAATATTTTGCACATTTTCTAAACTTATATTTTTTGAATTGTTTTTAATTAGAATAAAAAACTTTTTATTCGAAGCCTGTTTTTTTTGATTTTTTTCTTTTATGAAACTAATATATTTTGGATAAAAATTTTTTAGATATACATTTTCCTCTTTTGTACTTTCTTTTTCTATTTTTAATAAATGTTCAGAAAGATCTTCCTTACTGCTTTGAACTAATACCTGCATTTCAAAATCGCAGGTTTTTAAAAAGATTTTGTAAGCATTCAAAATTGCATTTTTTTCCAATTCAGATTTTAAATTATAATTAATTGGAAAGACTCTAATAATTTTTATGTAAGTTTCATCCTTTAAAATAATGATACCGTTTTTAGTTATGGTTTTAAATGGTAACCATTTTTGAAATAAAGCGCTTTTATTATTCATTGTGACTCCTTCTTGCTGTTCCTCTTTTTTATTTTACATTATGTCTCCTGTTTTGTCAACATAATTTCATCGCAAGTTTCGCCTTATTTCGACATTTCTATTGACAGCTTTGTTAAATCGTGATAAAATTTCGATATAATATTGCTTTTATATTTATATTGAAAAGGAGTTTTTATGATAAAAATTAGACCCGTTTCTGAGTTAAGAAATTCATTCCCTAAAATAGAAGATTTAGTTATAAATCAGGATGAAACGGTATATTTAACGAAAAACGGCACTGGTATTATGGTTGTTATGAGCATAGAGAAATATTCTTCTTTAATAAACTCTGTTGATGAAACCCAAATAATTTCTTCTAAAAAAAGTTCAAGAAGGACTTCAAAAAAGTCAACTCCTTCTGAATAAATCAACTTTTAGGGACTCTTCTCTTTGCGACCCTCTTAATTTACGTGAAATCGCTGTTTTACGAAAACAAAAAAATTTAATTATCTAAAGAAATTAAAAAAATTTCTTCCACTTCATCATAAAATTTATTAATTTTTTCAGCAGTTAATATTTCTTCTTTTTTTTCTTTTCCTATTTTTATTTTAAAACTTGGTTTTTTAAATTCGGACATAAACCAATTATTATATTCTGAAAAAAATAATTTATTTTCTTCGTTTATTAATTTATATCCACTTACATTTTCAAACTTTTTTCCTAATTCATATGCTTTTTTTAATTTTATTTCATTACAATCGCAAAATATTTCTCTTCCATACAATTGTAATAAAAATGTTAAATCAAATTTATTTAATTTTGTAAATTCATATATTGCTCTTGTTTCTGGTTCAGATAAGTAGTTTGGGCCACCATAATTTAGTGGCCCAGGATTAATAATTCCTTTTTTATATTTAATTTTTCTTTCTTTTTCAAATCCAGAAGGATAATTTAAATTTAAATCAACTCCTCTAATATTTGCTTTCCATTTATGCAACTTCTCCGTATATTCTTGCCAAATATTTTTATATTTTTTATTATTTAAAACATATTCTTCTTCCAAACATAAATTTACTCCATCAGGATTCACCATTGGTACAATATACAAACTACTTTTTTCCCATAATTCTTCTATATAATATCCTTTATACGTTTTGTTTTGCCTTTTTAATTCTAAATATTTTTCTGCAAACATCATTGCTATCAAGCTTGTTATACATTCATTTGCATGGTGTGCAGCATTAATAAATATTTTATTTCTTCCCTCTCCTAATTTTATATATTTTATTTCTTCCCCTAATATACTTTTCCCTATATTCCCCACAAATAGCTCTTCATAATAAAATTTTAAAATATTTATATCTCTTTTTATTTTATTATAATTATATTTTTCAGTTATTTTTATTCTCTTAGGCAAAATTATCACCAATTAATTATATTTATTTTTTTAGCATTTATGATTTTAAATAAAAAATTTTTTTCGACAGTAGCTAGCTGTGATTAGTATATATTTTTTAAAAGGTGAACGACAGCCCTTTGAGGCATACGGATTACCCCTTGCCCTGGAGGAACCTTTTAAAAAATATATACTAATCACAGCTAGCGGACACTAAAATACAAACAACTTAATCAAAAATTTTGACATTTTTTTCTTGTTTATTTCAAAAATTTTTACACATAATATTATTAATAAAATTTATATTGATTGGTTGAAGAGTAAACCGAGACTCTCTTGGGTTTTGTTTTATTCGAGCAAAGGTGTATACGAGCCCTTTGGCTGGGTTTTTATATGCCAGCGTTGTAGATTATATTTTTTGTTTGCAAGTTGTTTCTAGAAATTGCTGTAGGGTAGAAAATATAGTTGAAATAAGGTTGTATTTATGCCTAGTTGATTTTTTCTCAAACGATTATTACTAGTCCCGCAAGCTCGGGATGAATCTGGTGGTTTGTGGTGTTTATACAGCCGAGCGATTGATATATATGTGCTGTGTATGTTTTATTTATGTAGTAATGCCTATTAGAACAGGAACTGTGCATATGTGTCTTAGCCGAAGATCAATATAGGTTTTGACTAAAAGAAGGTATCCATTTTGGGATACCTTCTTTTTTGTTTAAATATCTAAATTCTTCACATGCTTGGCATGCGTTTCTATAAACTCTCTTCTCGGTTGTACTTCGTCTCCCATTAATATTGTAAAAATTTCATCTGCTGCCATTGCATCTTCAAGTGTTATTTTTACGAGTGTTCTAGATTCTGGATTCATCGTTGTTTCCCATAATTGTTCTGGGTTCATTTCTCCTAACCCTTTGTATCTTTGAATAGTAATTCCTTCTTTCCCTATTTCCTTTAAATATTCTTCCAACTCATTATCTGTATAACAATATTTTTCATTAAATCCCTTTTTTGTTATTTTAAAAAGTGGCGGTTGAGCTAAATATATATTTCCATTTTCAATTAAGTTTTTCATATATCTATAAAAAAATGTTAACAATAGTGTACTTATGTGCGAACCATCTACATCTGCATCCGCCATAATTATAATTTTTCCATATCTTATTTTTGATATTTCAAAATCATTTCCTATTCCTGAGCCAATTGCTGTAATAATCGGTTTTAATTGTTCATTGTTATATATTTTATCAATTCTAGACTTTTCAACATTTAGTAATTTTCCCCTCATTGGAAGTATCGCTTGAAATTTTCTATCCCTTCCTTGTTTTGCTGAACCACCTGCAGAATCTCCCTCAACAAGATACATTTCACATAAGTCTGGATTTTTTTCACTACAATCTGCAAGTTTCCCTGGTAATGTCATTCCATCTAAAGCATTTTTTCTCCTTACCAATTCCCTTGCTTTTCTTGCGGCTTCTCTTGCTCTTGAAGCACTTACGCATTTTTCTAAAATTGCTTTTGCTACCGCTGGATTTTCTTCCAAAAATGCTGATAATTGATCGTTCATTGCTGAAATTACTAATCCTGTAACTTCGCTGTTCCCTAATTTAGTTTTTGTTTGTCCTTCAAATTGTGGGTCTTTTACTTTAACAGAAATTACCGCTGTAATTCCCTCTCTAATATCTTCTCCCTGTAGATTTCCATCTTTTTCTTTTAAAATATTATGATTTTTAGCATAGTCATTAAATACTTTTGTAAGAGACCTTTTAAATCCCTCTAAATGAGTCCCCCCTTCAATTGTATTTATATTGTTTACAAAAGAATATATATTTTCTGAATATGTTGTTGTATATTGTATTGCTATTTCTATAGGAAATTCTCCTGCTTTTTCGATATATATTGGTTTCTCGTGTATTTTTTCTTTGTTTTTATTTAGATATTCAACAAAAGAAATTAATCCCCCATCAAATTGGAATATTGCACTTTTAATATTTTCTTCTCTTTCATCGAATAGAGAAATTTTTAACCCTTTAGTTAAAAACGCCATTTCCCTAAATCTATTTTCTAAAACTTCATACTCATATTCCAACGTTTCAAATATTGTTGAATCTGCTAAAAACCTTACCGTTGTTCCTGTATGTTCCGACGTTCCTATTTCTTGTAGTGGGCTCGTTGTTGTTCCTTTTTCAAATTTCATTTGATATTTTTTATTATCTCTATTTATGGTGACTTCACACCATTCAGATAACGCATTAACAACAGACGCCCCAACTCCATGCAATCCACCAGATACTTTATAGCCACTATCTCCGCCAAATTTTCCACCAGCATGTAATATAGTATAAACTGTTTCAGCTGCAGACAACCCAGTTTTTGCATGTTTTTCTACTGGAATTCCTCTACCATTATCCTCAACACGTATTATATTTCCTTTTTCTATTGTTACCTTTATATCATCACAACAACCAGCCAACGCTTCGTCAACGCTATTATCAACTATTTCATAAACCAAGTGATGTAATCCTCTTACTGAAACACTTCCTATATACATCCCGGGTCTTTTTCTAACTGCCTCTAACCCCTCTAAAACTTGTATTTGCTCTGCACCATATGAATGTTCTACTCTTTCCATTGTTCTTCTAACACCTTTCCTTCCTTAACATTAAACACTTTTGAATTGTCTTTTTCTATTTTATCTGTACATGTTATTATTATTTGATTATTTTTTATATTTTCTAAAAAATTATTTTTTCTTTTATTATCTAATTCCGACATAAAATCATCTAATAAAATAATTGGATATTCTTCTATTTCTTCATAAATAATTTCTGCTTCTGTAATTTTTAAAGAAAGTATTGCACTCCTATGTTGCCCTTGTGAACCATAAATATCTATTTTTTTATTATTAATAAACAAATTAAAATCATCTCTATGTATCCCTACAGTTGTATACCCCTTTTTAATATCTTCATTAATATTATTTTTTAAATTAACTAAATAATTGTTTTTATTTTCAAAATTAGAAATATATTCTAAAATAATATTTTCTTTGTTTTCTGTTATTTTATTATGAATATTATTTATTTTATTATTTATTTTATTAATAAATTCTTTTCTAAAATTAAATATTATTTCTGCATGCTCAGCAAGTTGCTCATTCCATATTTCAATAATATTTAATTCTTTGTTTTCATATTTTATTTGTCTTAAATAATTATTTCTTTGTTCTAATATTTTTAAATATTGTGTTAAATTATAAATATATTTTATTTTTAATTGACTTATCATTATATCCAAAAATTTTCTTCTATTTCTTGCAGGTCCTTTTAAAATATTAATATCATCTGGATTAAAAATTACAATATTTATATTTCCTAATATTTCACTTAGTTTTTTTATTTTTATTTTATTTAAATAAAATATTTTTTTATTATTATTTATTTCTAATTTTATTTTATTATTATTTATTTCTTTTTTTATATAATTTATTTCTACCATTAAATTTTCTTTATTAAAATTAATTATTTCTTTTTCTCTTTTTTTTCTAAAAGATTTTCCTATAGAACACATATAAATTGCTTCTAAAATATTTGTTTTTCCTTGGGCATTATCTCCATAAAAAATATTTATTCTTTTATTTAATTCTATTTCTTGTTCTATATAATTTCTAAAATTAATTAATTTTATTTTTTCAATATACATAAAAATTTCCTTTTAATCCTCTTTTAACCTAATCGGTAATACCATATATAAATAATCTCCGTCTTCAACTGGTCTAATTATACATGGCGAAATACTATTTCCAAAGTCAATAAATATTTCTTCATCTTCTATTACTTTTAAAGCATCTAAAAAATATTTTGGATTAATTCCTATTTCTATATTTTTTCCTTCTGTTGAAACATACATTTCTTCTTTAGCATCTCCCATTTGATTTGCACAAGAAATAACTATTTTTCCAATATCAACAAAAAGTTTTACTGGATATTTTTTTTCTTTTTCTATTACTGAAGCAGATATTAAACTTATTCTTTCAAAACAATTTTGTATTAATTCTTTGTTTACTCTTATTCTTGTTTCCCATGAAGTTGGAATAACGCTTGAATAATTTAAAAATTCTCCATCTAATAATCTTGTAACAACCTTACACTTTTCCATTTCAAATAATGCTTGATTTTTTGAAATACCTATTTTTATATTATCATAAGAATCTAAAATTATTTTATTTATTTCATTTAATGTTTTACTTGGAATAACTGCTGAAAAATTATTTTGTTTAGTGCTTAATATTTTATTTTTCCAAGCTAATCTAAAACCATCTACAGCAACTACATTTAATTTATTATCTATTATTTCGAATAAACAACCAGTAAATATTGGTCTATTTTCCTCATTACTAACTGCAAAAATAGTTTTTCTTATCATATTTTTTAATATACACTGTTCTAAATTAACGGAATTTTCAATATTTATTTTTGGTAATTCTGGAAATTCTTCTGGATTCATTGTAGTTAATTTATAAATAGAACCTTCACACTCAATTATTAATAAATTTTTTTCATTTAATGATATTGAAATATCTGTATTTGGTAATTTTTTAATAATTTCACTAAACATTATTGAATTAACAACTATTGAACCTTCTTCTTTTATGTTTGCTTGTACAATATATTCTATTCCTATTTCTAAATCATAAGAAGTTAATTTAATTTCATTTTTATTTGTTTGAATTAAAATGCCTTCTAATATAGGCATAGTTGTTTTTAAAGAAGTTGTTTTTATTACAGAATTAATTCCCTTAATAAGTTTTTCTTTTTCACAAACAATTTTCATTTTTTTGATCTCCTTTTTTTTATAAATATAATATATATTTTTTAGTAGTAATAGTAGTAGGTTATGTGTAAAGTGTGGATAAGTAGGTGAATAACTAAATAAATAAATAAAAAATAATGTTAATAAATATGTGTAAAATTAAAAATTATTTTAACGTAAAAAATAAGAAATGTGTAAAAATAAAGTTATTAACAGCTTATCCACAGGCTTTTAACAAAACAATGTTGATAACCGATGCAGTTATTATATATTAATATTTTTAACAATTTAAATAAAACAATTATTCTAAGAACAAATATTTTTTAAATTAATTAAATTAATTAATTTATGAACAATTATTTATTTAATATAACTTTTTTAACACTATCCACAATTAATCTTGTATTTTTGTTTTCTTTAAGATCTGCTTCTATTTTTTTTACAGCATGCATTACTGTTGTGTGATCTCTTTTTCCAAAATCATATCCTATTTGTTTTAGAGATGAATTTGCAACAGACCTACATAAATACATTGCAATTTGTCTAGGATAGGCTATATCGTTTGATCTTTTAGAGCTTTTTAAATCTCTTTTTTCTATATTAAAATAGTTAGAAACTACTTCTTGAATATATTCATTAGAAATTATAGTTTCTTTTTTAAGAATTATATCATTAATAGCTCTTTCTGCTGTTTCCATTGATATAGGACCAACAGTTAATGAAGAAAGTGCTATAATTTTGTTTAAAACTCCCTCTAATTCTCTTATGTTTGAATCTATTTGAGTTGCAATATTATATAATATTTCTGTATCAATTATGATATTTTTTAATTCTGCTTTTTTTCTTAAAATAGCTACGCGTGTTTCAAAATCTGGAGAAGAAATATCTACAATTAATCCCCATTCAAATCGAGATTTTAATCTTTCTTCTAAAAAAGGAATTTCTTTTGGTGGTTTATCGCTAGATAATATAATTTGAGAACCACTCTCATGCAAAGTATTAAAAGTATGAAAAAATTCTTCTTGAACTCCTTCTTTTCTTGATATAAATTGAATATCATCAATCATTAAAATATCTATATTTCTATATTTATTTCTAAAAAATTCGTTTTTTTGTTCTTTTATTGAATTGATAAATTCGTTAGTAAATTTTTCTGAAGTAACATATAAAACCTTTATATTTTTATTATTTTTTAAGATTTCATTTCCAATTGCATGCATTAAATGTGTTTTTCCAAGACCAACCCCACCATATATAAAAAGAGGATTGTATGCTTTTCCAGGGCTTTCTACAACACCTAAAGCAGCTGCGTTTGCAAAACTGTTGTTTTCTCCAACAATAAAGGTATCGAATGTATAAAAAGGATTTAAAGAATTGTTTTTATATTGAAAATCATTAATTTGGTTTAAATTAAGATTTGTATTTTTTTCTTCTTTTTTAGGAAGGGAGTCTTGTGAGACAATTACTATTTTACGATTTATATTTGTTAAATATCTAAAAGTATTAGCTATTAAATCATTATATTTTCCATCTAAAAATTCTTTTTGAAAGGAATTTTTTGTACATAAAGTGATTTGATTATCATCAATTTCTAGTAAGCTTAAGTCTTTAAGCCAAGTATCATATGCGATTGTAGTAACCTCTTCTCTTATTAGTTCTTTTGCTTTGGTTATTAAATCTGTGTTATTAGTTGGCATAATAATAATAAATCCTTCCTTATAATAGTTTGCATAAAACGTAATATTAATATATCAAATTTTTATATGAATAGTCAATATAAAATGAAAAAGTTTTTAATAATTAATTACCAGTTTGCGGTTTTCGGCAAAATAGCCGTATCCTTAACTATGTGGTTCCCGTAAAAAATCAATTATAATAGTCCGCTCCCGGTGTCTGTATATCTTTTTAAAAAAACTCCCTCCAGGTCAAGGGGTAATCCGTATGCCTCAAAGGGCTGTCGGGAGGTTTTTTAAAAAGATATACAGACACCTAGCGCTATTTCATGTACATAAAGCGGAGGATATTTTAGAAAAACCAGTAAAAGGGAAACCTGTTATTGGTTACCAGATAACATTTTTCAGTAAAGTAGCCTTTGGAGTATAGTATATGTTTTAAAAAGGTGAACGACAGCCCTTTGAGGCCCATGGAGTCTACGGAGGCTTGGAGGAGCCTTTTTAAAACATATACTATACTCCAAAGGCGGAAATTTTAGGATAAAGTGTTAACCAGTACCAGTTAATGAAAATCTTTAGATTAAAAGATTGACAAATAAGGTTATTTTATTGTATAATCAAAAGGATTATTTTGTTAGAAATATTAAAATAAAAAATAAATTACGGAGGTGCGAAATGAAAAGAACATATCAACCAAAAAAAAGACAAAACAAAAAAGAGCATGGTTTTTTAAAAAGAATGAAAACTAAAGCTGGAAGAAATGTATTAAAATCAAGAAGAGCAAAGGGACGAAAAGAACTAAGTGCATAAAAAGTGAGTAAATATGAAAAAAACAATTATGTTAAAAAAAAATTACGAATTTAAATATGTTTTTTCAAAAGGAAAATATTATAGTGGTGAAATTATAGAAATATATTTATTGAAAAATAATGCGAAAAAGAATAAACTAGGAATAGCAATAAGTAAAAAAACAGGAAAAAGTGTTGTAAGAAATAAAATAAAAAGATTAATAAGAGAGAACTATAGACAAATGGAAAACAACATAAAAGAAGAAAATACGATTGTTTTTTTATTTAAAAAGAATATAGAAGTAGAAAAAGCAACATTTTATAATATAAAAAAAGATATGGAAAAGATATTTAAAAAAGCAAATATTTTAATAAGTGAGTAAATATGAAAAAAATAATTAATATTTTATTTAAAATATATAAAAGTATACTATCACCATTTTTTGAGTATTTAGGAATCAAGTGTAAATATTATCCGACATGCTCAGAATACAGCAAACAAGCCATAGAAAAATATGGAATAATTAAGGGCGGATTTTTATCAACAAAAAGAATTTTAAAATGTAATCCGTTTTCAAAAGGTGGATACGACCCAGTTAAATAGACAGAGTGGACTTATTAAAGGAAGGAACGAAAGAAATACATGGGAGGAATTATAGACTTTATTGCAAATTTTTTTGGTTACATTTTAAACTTTTTTTATGAATTGGTAAAAAATTATGGATTAGCTATAATTTTGTTTACTTTAGTATTAAGAGTAGTTTTGTTACCATTAACGATAAAACAACAAACAACGATGAGGAAATCAGCTAAAATACAAGGAAAATTAAAAAAAATACAAGAAAAATATAAAGGAAATCAAGAAAAAATTAATAAAGAGACAATGGCTTTATATAAAAGTGAAAACATGAGTCCTTTTAGTGGTTGTCTTAGTGCAATTATTCAAATACTTTTATTATTATCTGTGTTTTATCTGGTTAGCAGACCATTAACTCATATGAAAAGAATAGATCCAACGGTTATACAAAGTTATACGGATGAAATAAAACAAGATGAGAATAGTCAAAAATCAAATTATCCAGAAATAGACATTATAAAGGCAAAAGGCCCAGTAGATGAACGTGTAAATATTAATATGCATTTCTTAGGATTGGACTTAAGCAGCGTTCCATCAGGAAGCTGGAAAGATCCTAGAGTTTATGTTATTCCATTGCTATATGTAGTGTCTTCTGTAGTATCAATGAGGCTTATGACGAACATGAATTCAAAAAACAAAGAGAAAGATAAAGAAGACGATAAAGAAATTGAAGTTGGAGATAAGCCCAAAGAAAAGACAGAGATGGATATGGCAGAAAGCATGAATAAAAACATGATGTATATAATGCCTGTTATGTCAGTAATAATATCATTTATAGCACCATTAGGACTGGCATTATATTGGTTAATAAATAATTTATTGATGATAGTTGAAAGAATAGTTATTTTTAAATATTTAGAAGAAAAGGAGAAAAAAAATAATGCCTAAAACGTATGTTTTTGAAGGAAACACAACGAATGCTGCTATAGAAAAGGGATTAAAAGAACTAAAAGTTTCAAAAGATAGTGTAGAAGTAAAAATACTAGATAATGGGAAAAAGAGTTTTTTTAGTATTTTAGAACCGAGAGTAGTTAAGGTAGAGATTACGCTAAAAGATAAAAAAGACGAAACTTTTAAAAGAGCTGAAAAGACTGTTAGAAAAGTAGATAGCGAAGATGTAAAAAAGCAAATGGAAATAATAGATAAGTTTTTAAAAGAATTTATTTCGAAATTACAAGAAAAAGATGTTAATTATAAAATTGAAAATAAGGATAATTTTATTAACGTAGAAATAACTGGAGAAAATGTAAAACATCTAATAGGATATCGAGGAGAAACGTTAAATGCACTACAAAACATATTAAAAGCTATTTCTAGAAGACACGTTGCTTTTGGAGCCAAGGTAATAGTAAATATAGAAGGATATAGGAAGCAAAGAGAAGAAATTCTAAAAGAATTGGCAAATAAGGTTTCAAAAACAGTTATAAGAACTAAAAAGTCAGTTATGTTAGAGCCGATGTCTTCGTTTGAAAGAAAAATAATTCATGAGCAATTGCAAAACAATGACCAAATAAAGACGTACAGTATAGGCAATGAGCCACATAGAAAACTTGTAATAGATTTAAAGTAAATAGTATATATGCTGTGAATGGGGGCATATCTGAATAATTAAGAGAAATCTTTAATTATTGAGGTGTGTCTTTTATATATATGTGAAAATTATAAGAAACGTATAATAAGGGAAATTTACGAAATGTGAGAGAAAGGAAAGTGACAAGGAAGTGGATACAATAGTTGCAATATCTACCTCTCCAGGAATTGGCGGAATAGGTATAATCCGTATGAGTGGAGAGAAATGTTTTGAAATATTAAAAAAAATATTTGAGCCCAAAAATAAGGAAAGCAATATAAAAGGATATACAATAAAATATGGAAATATTATTGATAAAGAAAAAAAAGAAATAATAGACGAAGTGTTGGTTTCATATTTTAAAGCACCCAAAAGCTATACCACAGAAGATATGTGCGAAATAAATTCGCATGGCGGAACAATAATTATGAAGCAAATACTAGAACTATGTGTAAAAAATGGTGCGAAAATGGCTGAAGCAGGAGAGTTTACTAAAAGAGCATTTTTAAATGGCAGAATAGATCTAAGTCAGGCAGAAGCAGTTATAGATATAATTAATGCGAAAACAGAAAAAGAAAAAAGAGCACTAATTAATCAGTTAGAGGGTTTTTTATCAAGAGAAATTAATGTAATAAAAAAAGAAATATTATCTATAATGGTTGATATTGAGGTAAATATAGATTATCCAGAATATGAAACAGTAGAGGTAACGAATAAAAATATAATTAATATTTTGCAAGACTCAAAAAACAAATTAAATAAATTAAAAGAGAGCTTTGACGATGGAAAAATATTAAGAGACGGTATAAAAACAGCAATTATTGGGAAACCAAATGTAGGAAAATCCTCTCTTTTAAATGTTATTTTAAAAGAAGAAAGGGCTATTGTTACTGAGTTTGAAGGGACAACCAGAGATACAATAGAAGAATATATTACAATTCAGGGCGTGCCATTTAGAATAATTGATACGGCGGGCATTAGAGTTGCTGAAAACGAAGTGGAAAAAATAGGAATAAAAAAATCTATGGAATTAGCAAAAGAAGCGGATTTAGTTATTGCTATTTTTGACGGTTCAAAAAAATTAGATGAGCAAGACTATGAAATATTAAATATGATAAGCGGGAAAACAAGTATAATTGTTTTAAATAAAGTAGATTTACAAGACGGAGGGCAAGAGCAGGAAGCTAGGAAGCAAATACTAGAAGTAGAAGGCAGAGGAGAAAATATCGAAGGTCAAAGAAAAATAGTTGAATTATCTGCCCTTAAAAAAATAGGAATTGAAGAATTATATGAGGCAATAAAAGAACTATATGATGTAGATAAAATTAGCGTCGAAGGTGAAAATATAGTTACAAATGTGAGGCATCAAGGATTGATTCAAGAAGCAATAAATAATATAAATAAGGCAATTGAAGATATAAAAAACAATATAACGATAGACATTATTGCAATTTATATAAAAAACATATTGGATTCTTTAAGTAAAATAACAGGAGAAAATATTTCGGAAGATATTATTAATGAGATTTTTTCAAAATTTTGTTTAGGAAAGTAGCTCGTTTGAAAAAGGATGGTGAAAAAAATGAAATATAATGCAGGAGAATACGATGCGGCAGTAATTGGAGCAGGACATGCTGGATGTGAGGCTGCTTTGGCGTTGGCGAGGTTGGGAAAAAGAACCCTGTTGTTTTCTATAAGTTTGGAATGTGTGGCAAACATGCCGTGCAATCCCAATATTGGAGGAACTTCAAAAGGGCATTTGGTTAGAGAAATAGATGCACTTGGCGGAGAAATGGGGAAAGTTATAGATAAATCATTTATTCAATCAAGGATGTTAAACACGTCGAAAGGGCCAGCTGTACATTCTTTAAGAGCACAAGCAGATAGAAAAAAATATCAACAAATAATGAAACAAACACTGGAAAAACAAGAGAACTTATTTATAAAGCAAGCTGAAATTGTAAATATAGAAGTTGAAGATGAGAAAATAAAAGCCGTAGAAACCAATGTAGGGGCAATTTACAATGTAAAAACGGTAGTTTTAGCAACAGGGACATATTTAAAAGGAAAGATATTTATCGGAGAAACATCTTTTGAAAGTGGACCAGACGGTGTTTTCCCAGCCAATAAATTGTCTGAAGTATTAAAAAGCTTAAATATAAAATTAAGAAGATTTAAAACAGGGACCCCAGCAAGAGTAAATAAAAGAAGCATTGATTTTTCAAAAATGGAAATTCAAGAAGGGGATGAAGAAATTGTTGCGTTTTCATTTGAAAATGAGTTAGAAAAAAGACCGCAAGAACCGTGTTATTTGACCTATACAACAGCAGAAACACATAAAATAATAATGGAAAATTTACATAGGTCGCCGTTATATAGCGGAGACATAGAAGGAACGGGGCCGAGATATTGTCCTTCAATAGAAGATAAGGTGGTAAGGTTTAAAGACAAGCCAAGACATCAAATTTTTATTGAACCAATGGGGCTTGGAACAGAAGAAATGTATGTGCAAGGAATGAGCTCATCATTACCAGAAGATGTTCAATTAGCTGTATACAGGAGCTTGCCAGGATTAGAAAATGTTGAATTTACAAGACCTGCTTATGCAATAGAATATGATTGTGTTGAACCATCTCAGTTAAAACTATCGTTGGAATTAAAAAATATCGAAGGAATGTTTTTTGCAGGACAAATAAACGGAACTTCTGGCTATGAAGAAGCGGCAGCACAAGGAATAATTGCAGGCATAAATGCCTCTCGAAAAATTGATAATAAAGAGCCGTTGATACTAGACCGTTCCGAAGCATATATAGGAGTTTTAATAGACGACATTGTAACAAAAGGAACGAATGAACCATATAGGATGATGACTTCCAGGGCGGAATACAGACTCTTGTTAAGGCAAGACAATGCGGATTTGCGATTAACATCAAAAGGCTATGATGTTGGGCTAATAAAAGAGGAGCGATACAATAATTTTTTAAATAAAAAACATAATATTGAAAAGGAAGTTGAAAGGCTACATAAAACAATTATAAAGCCAACGGAAAAAAACAATAACTTTCTTATTAAACATGGAACAACGCCAATAGAAACAGGCGTTAAATTAGTAGATTTACTAAAAAGAACGGAATTAGATTATAAAAAGCTAGAAGAAATCGACACAGAAAGACCAAGATTATGTAAACAAGAAAAGGAGCAGGTTGAAATATCTGTTAAATATGAAGGATATATTAATTTGCAAATGGCTCAAGTTGAAACATTTAAAAAACTAGAAAAAAAGAAACTTTCAGAAAAAATAAATTATTTAAATATTAAGGGACTAAGCCTAGAGGCAAGGCAAAAATTGGATGCAATAAAACCAAACTCCATTGGACAAGCATCTAGAATATCTGGGGTTTCACCAGCAGACATCTCGGTGTTATTGATATATATGGAACATCAAAAAAAGTGAGGGAAATAAAATTTAAGTGAGAAAAATATTTATATTTAAACAAATATTTATGGAAGGAAGACAAATTATGAGTGAAAAAGAATTTAAAGAAAGGCTTATAAGCTTAGCGGGTAAAACAAATATAAATATAACAGATGAGAATGCAGAGACGTTTTATAAGTATATGAATTTGTTAATAGAATGGAATGAAAAGATAAACTTAACGGCGATTGTAGAACCAAACGAGATAATTATAAAGCATTTTATTGACAGTTTGATTCTTGAAAAATATATAAAGGACAACGATTCAATTATTGACATAGGCACAGGAGCGGGGTTTCCAGGAATTCCATTAAAGATTCAAAACAGCAGTTTGAAAGTTACCTTGTTAGATTCTCTAAACAAAAGAGTAAAATTTTTAAATGAAATTATTGGATTGCTTCAACTAGATAATATAGAAACAGTACATGGAAGGGCAGAAGATTTCGGAAGAGCCATGAAATATAGGGAGCGTTATGATGTTTGCACATCAAGAGCAGTGGCAAAATTGAATGTTTTAGCCGAATACATGTTACCATTTGTAAAAGTTGGTGGGCGATGTTTGTGTATGAAGGGACCAAATGTGGCAGATGAAGTTAAAGCGGCAGAAAAAACAGTTAAATTATTAGGTGGAGAAATAATGCAAACAGACACGGTTTTTTTGCCAAAAAAGTCGGGCGAAAGAACCGTAATCATGCTCAACAAAGCCAGTTCCACACAGAACGGATTTCCGAGAAACACCAGTAAAATTAGCAAAGAAAAAATAAAATAGTAAAAATTTTTGCTCCCAGCAAAAATCTTTTTTGAAAAACTTTTTTGCTCCCAGCAAAAATTTTCTTAAAAAAACTTTTTTGCTGGGAGCGAAAATTTTCTTGAAAAAACTTTTTCGCTGGGAGCAAAAATTTTTTCAAATTATTATTTAAAAGTATATTGACTTTTGCATAATAATTTTATATTATATATGTATAAAAAATAATTTGGGGGATAACAAATTGGGCAAAATTATATCAGTAGCAAACCAAAAAGGTGGGGTAGGAAAGACCACAACAGCAATAACATTCGGAGCAATTTTAGCAACAAAAAGAAAAAAAGTTTTATTATTAGATATTGATCCACAAGGAAATGCGACGAGTGGACTTGGGGTTGATAAAAACCTAGAAGCATCAGCCTATGATGCCTTAATAAACGACGTTAAAATTAAAGATATAATAATAGAAACCAACATAAAAAATTTAATGCTTTGCCCATCTAATATAAATTTAGCAGGAGCAGAAGTAGAGCTTGTTTCGCTGGAAAACAGAGAATATAGACTGAAAGAAAAGTTAGAAGAAATAAAAGAGGAATATGACTACATAATAATAGACTGCCCACCATCTTTAGGGCTGATTACATTAAATGCATTTACAGCCTCAGATTCTGTTTTGGTGCCAGTACAATGCGAGTATTATGCATTAGAGGGATTGGGGCAGCTTGTTAACACAATTAATCTAGTTAAAAATCACCTAAATCCTCAATTAGAAATTGAAGGGGCATTATTAACCATGTTTGATGTTAGGACAAGACTGTCAAATCAGGTGGTAGATGAAGTGAAAAAATATTTTAACGACAAAGTCTATAAAACAATAATACCAAGGAATGTGAGGTTAAGTGAAGCACCTAGCTATGGAATGCCAATAATAAAATATGACAGTTTTTCAAAAGGTGCACGAGCATATGAGAAATTTGTAAAAGAAGTATTAAAAGAAAACGAAAAAAAGTCAAATGGTAAAAGAATGAAATAGAAAGGTAAGAGGTGAATTAAATGGCAAAAGCACAAGGAGGCCTAGGTAGAGGATTAAACGCATTATTTGGAAATTCATTATTGGATAAAACACATGAGGTAAACGATAAAAATGTTGAGGAAGTAAAAAAGGAAATTAAGGAAGAAATTAAAGGAGAAACAATAAAACATATTAAAATAATAGATATTGAACCAAATAAAAATCAGCCAAGAAAAATATTTGAAGAAGAATCGATGAATGAATTAGCAAATTCTATAAAAAAATATGGAGTAATTCAGCCAATAGTAGTTAGTAAGAACGGAGATTATTATGAAATAATTGCAGGAGAAAGAAGATGGAGAGCTGCTAAAATAGCAGGTCTTAAAGAATTGCCCGCAGTTATTATGGAAGCTGATGACAGAAAGAAGAGAGAAATTGCTTTGGTAGAAAATATACAAAGAGAAGACTTGAACCCAATTGAAAAATCAAGGAGCATTAAGGCATTACTAGATGAGTACGACCTAACACAAGAAGAAGTCGGTGAAATATTAGGGAAAAAGAGAAGTACCATAACCAACTCTTTAAGACTGTTAAACTTGGATGAAAGGGTTATACAATTTGCATTAGAGGGTAAACTAACAGAGGGACATTGTAAGTCTTTATTAAGCATAGAAAAGAAGGAAAAACAGTATGAAATGGCATTGGAAATAATCAATTCTGGAGGAACAATTAGAGCATTAGAAAAAAAGATTAAAGATAAAAGAAAAAAAAGAGACATATATACAGGGCATGCAGCAGTAATTAGAGATATAGAGGATAAATTTAGAAACTTCTTTGGTACAAAAGTGAAAATTGATGCAAATGAGAAAAGAGGAAAGATAGTTATACAATATTCATCAAATGCAGAACTAGAAAGACTTTTAGACTTGGTGAAATAATGTTAAACTGTAAAGCTGTTAAGAGACACGAATTTCCGTTGACGGAAACGAGTGTCTTTTTTGTATAATGGAAAATCGATAAACAATGTAAGGGTGGAAATTGGAAACTAAGGCTATAAAAAGAAAAAGGTAGGGTTATGTATAGGAGAGAAAATAAAAACAGCTATAAAGCGAAATGTGAAGGAATAAAAAACAATAACAAATAATAATAAGTAATAACAAAGAAAAACAAGTAATAACAAGTAATAACAAGTAATAACAAGTAATAACAAGTAATAACAAGTAATAACAAGTAATAACAAGTAATAACAAGTAATAACAAAGAAAAATAAATAATTAATAAAATAAAACAAACAATAAAAAAAACAAATAATAAAAATAATAAATAATAAATAATAAATAATAAATAATAAATAATAAATAATAAATAATAAATAATAAATAATAAATAATAAATAATAAATAATAAATAATAAATAATAAATAAATAATAAATAGATAATAAATAAATA
>Ga0123354_10003619_pt1 | contig 21425 bp, 15 predicted proteins | sample TergutLab28metaG_2_FD_97872 | JGI IMG/M metagenome (GOLD analysis project Ga0123354, IMG submission 97872) | Labiotermes labralis P4 segment gut microbial communities from Petit-Saut dam, French Guiana - Lab288 P4 | ecosystem: Host-associated > Arthropoda: Insects > Digestive system > Gut ... | reverse complement strand
GGCTCCAAGCTACCTTAGTAGGGTTGACCATAAGTGGAAAATTAGAGCCAGAAAACAGAGAACAGATGTCGGCAAATACTCCTTTGTAAATAGGACCATTACTGACTGGAACCAGCTAACAGATGGGGAGAAAGGGGCTCTCACAAGTAATACGTTTAGCTTCAGGCAGAGAGTTAGGAAAGTGTTAACCAGAACGGCGATGTGAAGGAGATAAAAGGGAAGTGATGCGAGTTTTTGAAAGGAGAATTTAAAATATCAATAAGAAGGGCTGATTGGCTAAGTGAATTAAAAGTGAAGTGGAGTGAGGTTCAATAGTGCAGTGAGCATGTTACAGTGCAGTGAGTGTGTTATAGTGAAGGGGAAATATCATGGTGCAGTGAAAATAATAGTGTAGGGGGGTTATCCATTATTTCAATCTATGGTTAGTGTGAGGGTTATTGTACTGGGTTCAATTAATTTAAAATTAATTGACAAATGGTATACATACCTGGAGTGGGCACTTTTGTCAGTTGTGTATTCTGAGTTTAGTTGTGTATTCTGTGTTCTTTGTTGTTGTTGTGATACTCTTGTTAGGGAGGGTACTGAATGTCATTGTTCTGGTGCTTGTTCATTGTTCTTGTAGTGTACTTGTTCATGTCTTGTATGGTGCTTCTGTTCTTGTATGGTGCTTGTTCATTGCTCTTGTAGTGTGTTTGTTCATTGTTCTGGTATTGTGCTACCCTAACTGAGGTTTTTTCCATGCTTTTCCCTCAGTTGTAAGGCAAATGCCAGGGTATAACTCGAAAAGATGGGGCACGGCCCGCACTTCCCAGTTTCCCCTCACTATGTATTTTATGTATGGTCTGTTTGTAAATGTGTCATGTAATGCTGCCACCGGGTGTCAACCCAACTACGGTTAAATAAATATCATATCATATCAAAAGCCCTTATCATTTACATTACAGTGACTGTGCTGGCTACTCCTGTCCTCGGTGTCACTGCTTTCGCATTGACCATCACCACCACTATATCGCTATCAGGATTCATGTGTATAGTAATGTTGTCTATGACATATGGAACAACCCTGTCTCTTTCCCAATATTACTTCTGGATATTTTCAACATGTTTCCCATACCCTTGTTAGCCATCCTTTGTCACAAGTCACACCAAGTCCTTAGTAACTTGTAGTAATTTATAGGGGTGCATACCCACTGTGATGTTTTCAGCACGAGTCTTTTTAATTTAGGCTCATTTGAGCTCTATAGGTTTAGGTCACATGTATGGAGGCAGTCGAACTGCATGACCATGATTAGCCAGTATGTGATCACTTTTGTTGATATCTCTTTGGGCTTCTGTGGAAGAATTAACTTTTGCTCAAGGTCTCATCAGACACTATATCCTTCCTGCCGAGCCATATCATGCCTGATTTTACTATGCAAGTTGACAGTGGTCTGTCAACCTGGAGACAATAATAAGGAAAATTATCTAGAACAATTACTGGATGTGGTGGAAAGTTGGAAGTAAGTTTCTTGGATCCCCACTTCTCAAAATCTGTTGCATTCATTTGTCCATGGCAGTCTCCTGCTTCAAGTCCAGCCTTGTAAATGAGATGTGGACATAGGAAGCAATCCACCAGTTCCCCCTACATGCACCATTATAAGCCTGTTTCCTGAATTCACATGAGTACGGATGCCTATGACTTCATCTTCTTGCCAACAACTGTGAAATGTTAAGTTGCTGTCTGGCCATGTCTTGTGCATGTAAAATATCAAGTGTCCATCATCTGAATATTCCTGTACTTCCTTTAGGTACCTTGACTTCCAGGTAAAAATATCTGCTCTCTCTACCCAAATTTGTCTCTTCATCTGGCATTTCCTCCACATAATACCTACACACTTTGTGTTCCTGGTAACACATTTATCAAATTCATCCACAGACACAACATTAGGACTGTAATTCTGCCTCTTCTTGCCTGGCGTTTTCAGAAGTTATTCTGGACTCTTAGCATTTCTCTCCCTGCGTTTTCTCCAAATCCTTCAAATGGTTCATCAAGATATCCATGTGTACATGACTGCCCTTCAACAGTAGTTTCTGCCCTGCTTCCTTGTCACATGTCTCAATAACATTTCCTACAACTTCCATGCCCTTAGGGTGAATAGTTTTATACTGTGGGGTAGACAATTTACTTTACACTCTACACAAACACAAATTAAATACATCACACCAGAATATACACTAACACACTAAATACTCACAAAAGTAGTATGTGTGTGTGTGTGTGTGTATAAACACACAGTACATACAAGCAACACTGCACAGTTCACCATGTTTAGATCATCTAAATGCTGCAGAAATCTCCAAATGTTCTTGAGGCCAATGTATTTGGGACCGATATTTTTTACTGACATCTAGTGCCATTAAATAGGTACCAGCCACATAACCTGATCCTCCCTGTTGCTTGTTCCTTTCACCACTTCCTCACCAAGCAAGTTCCAACTTACCAGAACTAGACAGTACATAACTGTGAAGGCAGAGACTAAACAGTGAGTTATTCACACTACCTGCAAAATGGTTGTCTCTGTTTCAAATGTTAGAAACAGCCAAATTATGTTTGTATAATGTTCTGTCAAATAATATTCAACAACACTCACGTTCCCCAACTAGCAGTAACATTACTAGGACATGTACAGTCCTCATACAGCTAAGGAAAGAAGTTATAGCTGTTTACTCCAACTCTCCAACATCACGCCACGAAGAACAGTTACAGCTGCACCTTCTGTTTGGTATCCCTTGCCTGAAACATGTTCTTATGTGTCAAAACATCCAGCAGGTATATCATACCTCCGAACACTGGTGTATTACACCATGTACCAAACATAAGCAGCTCTACTAAACGTGTTACAATATTTCCACCTTACAGAAACTGCTATACATGACAGCTTGTGACAATGGCATTGCATTCTTTTTCCTACATATGATGACTTTAAAAGTATACAAATATAAATATGTATTTACCCAGGTAAGAAGCATGGCTGACTAGAAAAGGGCAATACTGAATGATTCATTGTGGTGAATTCATATCCAACTGCAGAATGTGACTATCAAATACCGCAATTTTATTTCAATTTTCCTTCAAATGATGGTGATAGAATTAAACTATTCAGACAGTCGCAACCTAACAAAAACATTCACACACTGGCAATTGGAAGACAGCAGCCCAACGATAGTATTCAAACAGTGGTACCTGAACCACTGCCACCAAATAAAGCTACCTGATTAGTGTCAACAAATAGTTACCGAAGTAAGTAATCTCATATATTAGATGGCACAAAACACATGCATTTATCAGTCCTACATCACTTCTTTAACTTCAGCCAGCATTAGTTTGTGGACCCAGTCACTGTTTTTACCTCCATAAATCAACAGACCTCAAGCAGTACAGCGATTTTATGGGTAGGCTTGATTACAAGGTACGCCAGGACAGCTATCACTACAGTATCTCACTAAACTGGAAAATGAGAATATATTACAAGGTGCAAGTCCAAAGTTTCCAGAATGAAGGAATGTAACTCTTTAAGGCTCACATTAGTTACAGTTTAGTATTGTATCATTCAAAGGGATCCCCTTCTTGGTTTAAACACATTAACCAGTGTCTCTCCCACAGTTGGAAACACCTCTGAAAATCCTGTTTTGCATTGTGCTCCAGTGCTGCCTGTGATTCAGCTTTTTCCTCATGATATCCCTCAATGGTCATCCCTTTAACCATGTATCTATCTTTGAGAACCAGAATAAGCCATGAAGACTAGGATGGAGAAGCACAAAGGCCAGATAGCACCACCATCTTTTTTTGGTTCGGCACCAGAAAAAGCCGTGAATCGGTGTGGCATGTGTTGTCATGATGCAGAAGCCAGTTCTGTGTATGCCACTTGTCAGGTATTTTCTCCCAACAGCTTCCCTAAAGACCCTTAGTACTCCTACGCAGAACTGTTGATTTACAGGCTGGCAATGAAGAAGAAACTCCTTCTGAAGAACTGCCTCAGTGTTCAAGAAAACAAAAAAAAAAAAAAAAACATGCTCTTGAGGTCTGACTTCATCCGCCTCTACTCTCTTGGATGGCAGGAGGATGACTCTTTAAGCGGGATGACTGTTGCTTTGTTCCTGGGTCATACCCAGAAACCCAGCTTTCATCTCCTGCTCTGAACTTACATTGGATGTCTCTTTCCTTTTTGGCCTGTTGTTGTAGGCACTTGCACAAGGCAAATTGGTTTTGTTTCTGGTCATCTTTCAGAAGATAGGCACAAATTTTGCAGCAATCTGTCTCAAATCTTTGGTTATTGTCATCATGTATTATATGATGTGCCTAGAATGCTGCAAACACCATTAAATATATGAACTCCTCATAACCAACCTGACATGTATTTTTCACGTTTTCACCAGTCTGATTTCATGATGGAGGACCTGAGCATTCAAAACACCTAGTCAAAGTTTGGTGACCTGAAGCATGAATACCATTCAATGCTTGTACCCTACTCATGGTGTCAACATAAATGACTTTTATAAGCATTCTGTAAGTCTCAGAAGCTCTCTTCTTAAGGTTAAAACAAAACTTGTAGCAAATTCTCCGCTCTTTAAGGTCTGCCATTTCATTGAACTATAATAATCACAGAAAGCATTTAATATGAACACACTTAAATGTCAACTGCACAAAACACAACACTAAGTTACACTGATGCTAACCACACTAATATACAATAAATTAATTCAGAGGTGCCTACTACCATACAGCTGAATTACATCCAGTTAGCACTCCAAGTGATCAGTCCAAAATATTTTGGCTGGCAACTCATATAAGAGATAATACGGGATACCTGCTAAGCCAGTAATGTGCCCACCTACTGACAAGACAGCCAGGTAAGCAAGACTAGTGCAGTTAGTATAGTGACCGACTAGATGCGAACACACAGTGACTAGCAGGAGTGGCAACTTATTTTCAGTACTGCACCCTGACAAACAGTGGGACTCATCCAACATCCACCATCCAGGCATAGTTTATGACTCCATGGTGCTATACCCCCATTCCAGAGTATGAAGTTGAATGAAGTGTAAAGACAAGTTTAACTTTACTTTTTGTAAAAACAGATGACAGTATGTACCACACTTGACAGTAGAAAGTAATAAAAATGTCATAACCAATGAATCTATACCAACATTTGAAAAGGAAATAACCACATCATTTCCATGATTTGGAATTCACATATTAAAACATTCCCCCCATTAGTGAGCACAGAATCAAGGAGGCACAAATTATATCATAAGGATCCAACACATCATCAAAATGACACATTCTCAAGAGTGTTCCTTGCTCAGGGTGGATACAGTTTGTACATTTTTTCACCACAATGTGTCAACAAAAAGCACAATCAGTGATACAACTTTTAGCTCTGGAATAATTAAAAAAAAAAGCAATAGAAAACAACCTTCCTGTTTTTCATGTGAGTTATACTGTCTTATTCCTAACTCTTAAAGTTCTAAAGTGTACCCCATGCACATAATTTGATTTACTCCGTTTTTTCAACTCACTACAAATTCCTAAAACCTTACCTTTTTTTGTTTCTTCCGAATGCGAACTTAAACCCTGATTTCCAAAAGCGCATTACTCTCAGATGTTTTCAAGCCACGTCCACGTGTCCACAGATGCAGATTGACATTTCCATGGACACAGATTACTACGTATGTGCCGTAGTATGAGCAACGCAAGACAGACTTCAGTTTTTGCAGGCCACAGTATACGTACGACCGTACAAGATGGGCCGTGGGCCTCAATTTGAAACATTGTGCGCAAACTAGATGATCAGTGAAAAAAGCAAGTTTATCGCCAAAAATATAAGAACTGTGCTCTGTGTTCACTGGTCTACCCACAGGAACGGATTACAAGTCACACGTCACAGATATGTTATGAATGACATGACATAAGTGAGAGCGTGAGTACGGATCACGTGCAGGAATTTGTATGGTGCTAACAATCACCTTTCAGAAAACCGGAATATTTAGCATTATGATAAATGACGTATAGTTTGTTGTTCGTTTCTTGTAACAATGTCAGGTGCACATAGCATTGAAGATCCACATTTGTTTCACCTATTCGATGGCGACCCGATACTCAATGTGTATAATTCGGAGGTTATAAATCTTTCGGCAGGAACACCGGGTCCTGACCTTTTGAAACGTTGCGTTGAAATGTTCAAACTCGCAACGGAACACAGAATGGTAAATAAAGTCCAGAGTCAACGACTGGTATTATGCGTCTGAAAAAAGGGATTGTCAAATCCCTATTATGCACTGGATTGATTTACACGAAGTGTAACAGGAAGTGAAGATTCAGCTCCATTGGGATGGTAACCCTGTATCTGCGGGGTTATAGTTCTCGACGTTTCGAAGGATCGTAACACCCTTATCTTCAGGGTCAAGCTATCCAAAAATGTTTTTCTTTTTACTCCGTGGCCCTGGAGATGAAGGCACTACGATCCTTAGAAACGTCGGGATCTATAACCCCAATCAAACAGCGTTAAAATACCAGAAGACGTGAGTCTTTAGTAACACCCATGTGAGAACCTCAAATCCACAATTTAGGAAGTGTCCAGGGGCAAGGACAGTGAGGTGCAAGGTGAGGTACTGGCACCACTTTCAGATGTTCTGATCCTACGTCATATGGGTAATGTGCATCATACTACAAATTATCCTATCGGCGCAGATGGTTAGGTGTTGAATACTGAACAGTTGTAGGGCATTGTCACACCTGTTTCTATTTTCCATTGTGACTGCTTACTTTTGATGACTTCATACAAACAACATAAAGAAGGATAAGTGATAAAGCAAGAACCTCCACCAGGCAGCTGAGTCAACTCAATCTATTGGTGCTTGAGTCCCAAAATAACAAGTGTATAATTTCAGGAGTCAGTATGTTGGGAACTTATTGACCCTTAAAGGTGATGACAGTAATTGCCTTGAAACACCAGGATCTGATTGCCTATTGATGCTGTGTTATACCCTACAAGAATGGAATTCTCTGCTACACTGCTGTGAAGAATTCAAAATTGACATGTGTATCCTGTTTGTGATCCCCTGTAGGCATCACAATCATGCCTGGAGTTTTTTCCCACTTTATTATTATTATTATTATTATTAATCTCCTTTATGCAGGGTATTTACATTTATATACCTGAAACAAACCATGCTTCTATTGTATATAGTGTTGCAGCTATTCTGTAGTTACAATTTATTGTACATGTAATGTTACTTACCATGTTGAATGTTTTGTACTTTTACATCATTACTTTCTGAAGTGTGTGTGCAGTGCCCAGTGTGACTGTTTTCTGTAGTTCCTTGATGACCTACTGTCATGGTATGTTGCTCATATTTTGTTGGTGTCACCACCACCACCACGAATAATACTATATTTTTTACAGAAGAAAGAAGAAGAACATGCCTTCTTGTTCCAGTATGGCATAACATCAGGTCTGTGGGAATTCAGAGAGGAGTTAGCAAAGTTCCTGACTGTTAAATATGGTGATGGAGTGCATAGGTAAATTATGAATATATTATGTGTCAGATATGTTTATTGACCTCTCATAGTCTATGAAAGTTGGTGCATGGGACACATCAGGCTTGTGACTTGCAGAGCCCTACTAATGAGGTGACTGAGGGAGCTGAGCCTCAAGGCCTATCAGTAGAATAGGTACATTAAAATTATGTCATCTTTTCAGAGACATGCTGGTATATCTCACAATGGAGGGCCACAAAAATTACTTCTGATCGGATTTGAGTAAATGCACTGTCTCTTCTATGTATGGGAAATGAATAATTGTGTAAATTGGATCTATCCCAAAAATTGTTATTTTGAATTCTAGTACTTGGTGTAGACCCACCAAAAATTCTTAGCTCCAGGCCCAGCAAGCCCTTAATCTGGCTGTATTCACTCATTGCTATGATGGAGGAGATTGAGAGAAAATATGATTTTAGGACATTAAAAGGCTTTGGATTCAAAACTATGTGATTTAAATTGGATGAAAAGAAAAATGCCTGTACTTAGACATAGTAAAATTGGGTGTTGATACATTGAGACTTTCTGATGATATGTAGACATTTAAAAAATGGCTCACATCATCAGCGGACATGTAACTGCAAAGTCATTTCATATGAAATGGGTCAAAAGGTGTGCAAGTAAGATATCTTATCTGCATATCTGCTGTATGTTTGTCTGTAGACAGAATCTGATCTTAACGTGTGGAGCAACACATGGCTTGCAGATGATCTTAACAACTATTCTTCACCCAAATGGCGTTATTTTTGTTGAAGAAGCCACTTACATGATTGCCCTTGATGTACTGAAGCAATTCAGTGGTATGAAAATAGTCACAGGTTAGTTCACAAACATTGTGTCTGAGGGACCATGTAGTAATGTATTCTTCATCAAGATCATGTTAATCAGAAGATCTGAAAATAATTTATCAAGAAGCCTGCCCTTTAGTTGGTGCATTATTACCAACACTAGTCAGTCAGCTCCTTCTTTGGGCTAGCAGGTTTGAGTCAACTGTCAAAGATCAGTCCATAGACTACTTGTAATACATTGTTTACAGAAACATTAGAATGACTTGTATCAAACTATTTATCATGTGTTGTTTGCACTTTTTGTGTAAAATATGTGCTGAGGAGTCCATGTTTGTCTGCATGCTTTGCATTTGACAGAACATAAACATTTTTTTTTCTTTTCTGTAATTGTCCTCCTCCTTCCCCCCACCCCCATTCCTCCTCCCTCCATTGTATAAGTGGAGAATTATTGCCCAAGGCTCTTTCCAGTGTTCAGGTGTTTTGCAGCTCACCTTTTCATATACCTGTGATTCTTCCCATGTTTCTCTGTCCTTTGGGATTATTAAATTGTGAAAATTTTAATATAAATATTTCTAATGATGATTTGATATTCTGTGACTTATTTTGACATTGTCTGCCATCATGGACAATATAAAATATAATACTCATGTTTATTCTGATAGTGGTAGTCTTGTTATTCTATCGTGAATCCAACTGATAACACTTGTTTCTAATTTTTTTTTTGCTTCTGCCATATTTTCATTGTTTTATGTTGTGTCATTTGGTATTTGAGTACTACTCTTTGTGTAGACCTAAGTACATTTTGTTGTTGCTGGCAACATAAATTTGCCACAAAAGCATTTTTGTGCAACAGTCAGTACTCTTTATATCTTTGACAGTGACTCTGAGCTCAACACTTCACCAGGATGCATTGTTGTGTTGCCCTTGCAGCAGTAGTTATGCAAACGTACTACACTGTTATTATACATATAGTGCCTGTATTTTTGAGTATACCTGTGTATAACTTTGATACTGCTTATAAGAGTGAAATGCTCTTGTAATTGCAAAAGGCTCTGTGTGGATACTTTCTGTGTGTTTTTATAGTTTTTAATAATTAAAACTATATCTCAAGCCTTAGGAACTTTTCCCTATGTCCATATGTTATTAAAAAATGTAATAATTTTTCTTTTCACTTTCATATATCCCTTGTTACCATTGTTACTGTGCACACATAAGTACTGGATCCAGTGCAGTTACTTCATGCCTCTTCCTTCTAGAATTCTTTTGTTATGAAATAGTATGAATTTTCTGAAATTGCTGTTTTGTAGTAGTAACTTGATTCTGAATAATTAATATTGAAGGTGATGATCAGACAAGTGGTAGACTTTGAGTTTAAGGAAAATTATACCCAAGTTTTAAGCATGCAAATTAAAGAAAATCATGTGGTGGTTTTATACTTTTCTTGCACACATCCCTCCCTAAAGGTACTTACTTGAATATTACTGTAGTCATTTCCTGTTAGTAAGAGTTCTTAAATACTTTTTAACATTGTAACACTTAAATCAAAAGTTTAAATTTTTGTTGTTATATGTGGTAATGTACATCTCAAATATATATGGTCTCTTGGCATTTACTCATATTCCTTATATCCTGTGTGATGCGTTCAGTTCCCGTAGATTCAAAAGGAGTTGATGTGGCAGCTATGGAGAATATTGTGAGGGAAGAGAAATCCAAAGGCTCTTGGAATGTGAATGAGGAAAAACCATTTTGGGCAATGTTCTACACAATTCCAGTATTTCACAACCCAACTGGGATAACTCTTCCCAAAGGTAAGAGATTGGTAATATAAAACATTACAGTAGTTTTGAATAACAGTTTCAGTCATTATACTGTAATATTACTTTCAGTACTGTTATTTGGGTTTCGTGTTGTATGTTCACGTGTTGCTAATATTCGTTGTCATATGAGGAATAAAAACATACAGATATTAAAATATAAAATTGGTGAGATTATAGGCCAAATAACGATACATTGAAGTCACAAAACTTAAGAGAATTGTAGTAAAAAGTGTACCTATGTTCAGAATCAAAGCTTCTGATATAAAAATTCCTGAAATGTACCACAACATGTACATGCAAAGACTACAAAAGGAATCAAGATATTTTGGATGCAGTATAGATTGAACCTGCATTTACTGGCATTTTGACTTTAGAAATAAATGGATTAACCGTGTCAACAGTGTGCAGAGAGAATCACCAGTCTCATTTTGACATACGGATTTGCTAGAACAGCAAAGAATGAATGTCAGTGAATGAGGTTGTTACATGACTGAATCCAGAAGGGTTCAACAAATGGACCAGCATCTGGGATTGTATAAGTATATATGTATAGCATATTGTATATTTAATGTAGAACACTGACCTTGATAGCCCACTATGGAAATCAAAGAAATGTGTTTCAGTATGACATTGTGGTGCTCAGATATATTCGAATGTTTCAGAACGTTGTGAGGCATTGGTGAAGGCAGCCCGCAGCTTGGAATTTCTTGTGGTATGTGATGATGTGTATAATCTTCTGTATTATGGAAATGCTCCACATCCACCCAGGAGACTCTTTGCTTATGATGCAACCCTAGAGAGATATACTGGTGGGCATGTGATTTCCAACTGCTCCTTCTCCAAGATCATGGCTCCTGGTGTAAGAGTTGGTTGGCTGGAAGTACCTGCAAGACATGCAGATGTCTTTCGTGCTTCGTAAGTGGTGCAGCAATAGATTTGAAAGTGTCCATGTGACTATTTGGTGCATCATGTCAGCATAAATATTAGCCAATAATATGGATTTTAACTAAGAATTTAAACTTCCACAAGAAGAAAGCTTATAGACCCCAAAGTCTTACATAAATAGTGGTTGTGTAACAAGCCTATGCTCATGAAAACAGTGCTGGTTGATGATGATTCAATTTGAATTTATTTCTCATTTAACACCCACAAAAACACAACACTCAACCAACAAAAATGATATTTATAACTGATTTTGATTTAACACCTATATTGTTGAAACAGCACTGTTGAAACGTGATGATGATGATGATAATAACGACATACCTAGGACTGTTCAAAGATTAATTATGTAAAGTAATGCAAATGTAAGGTTGAGATCTCAGCCCTGTTTTTGAGGGTTTTAATTATATAACAAATGCTTCTACACATTCTTACTCTAGTCTGATGGTGGCGTAATACAAAAGCCAAAACATGTAAATACACTTATAAAGCAAAACAGTTTGGTTTGTTAATAAATAGTTGCGTATGACTGCACTCCTTTGTCTATGTCCATAGAACATACACCTTTAGGATCTGTTAATGAAGGTGTAATTTACATACAGTGCTACTGTAGAGGATTTCAGTACACTGAGAAAATAAGCCTTCATGGTGTCCCTTGATATTTTTGAATAATAAACAGCAAAAATTTCATTAACATTTTTACCTTTAAATTTGGAGATGCACGTACACACAATCATGTTACGTAAAACATGTTGTAACGAACCACAGTAGAGCACCATTATGATCATTGTAGTTGCCATGTGGAACCGCCACTATTGGGTAAATTATAACAACAAAGAAAATATCCTCTGGCCAGGTAAGTGCATGGAAATGCAAGTGAGACAGGAAGGAAGAGTCATTCTTAAACAGTGGCCTCTAAATTGTTTAATCCAACCATGGACCTTTGAGGACTTCTACAACCCTGCCTTTTGATGAGCAATTGAAGGAATACTGGGTATTCCTGAACTGTATTTACATATGAGATTCTGCAAGTGGTTAAATAATAATGGTTCATTTAAACAATATCTGGCATAAAAGCTTACATCTTGCTATAGCATTTGATTGTAACTTACTACAAAAACCTTGACACAGTGGTTTGAGAAAGTGTACATAGTTTGTACGTGATTTAGCTGCCAGCTACCTACAAAGTAAAATGGGTATATAAATTGACTTTACTATGTTTGACAAATTGGCATCTAGAGGTTATTAATTTCAAAAGAGACTTTTTTAGAACAAAATCAAAATGAACACAGTGTGTATAAAACTGCTATTGCCATAGAACTTAGTTTTGGTTTCAAACCTTCTCTAAATTATAAACGTAGTGCGTATAATATCCTATAACCATCTTCTTTCAAAATATTGTTAATAATTTTTATTGCTCTGTATTTTTATTGCTATATTTATGTATATTTTTATTGCTATGTTTATGTATTCTTATTGTTAATGTATGTTGTGTTCTGTATATTCTGTTTTCATGTGCCACTGGCACTCTTCGGCTATCCTGACTGAGGGTTTTCAGTGCTCCTCAATTGTAAGGCAAATGTCAGGGTATAACTCGCAAAGATGGGGTACGGCCCACACTGTTCCCAATTAGTTTGTTAATTGTGCTGTTCTTGTTGGTAATTGTGTTGTTCTGTTGTTAATTGTGTTGTTCTTGTTGTTAATTGTGTTGTTCTATGTATTGTTTGTGTATAAATGTGTACTGTACTACTGCCACTGGGTGTCAACCCAATTGCAGTTAACAAATATATCATATCATAATATGAATAATTGTTGAAAAGAATGTAAGTAAGTACAGAATATTGCAACATCAACTGTCAATCTTCTGGACCATATTTAACATGTAATGTTAATGCAAGCAGTCTTGGACTGTAATCTTGCATATGAAGGGACACTATTCTCCTTAATAGCATCACTAATTTGCCAGTTGACACAGTTTAACATCCCAAAAGACTAATCTTTAACCTCAGTATTTTTACCAAATTTTTGCAGGGGATACCTTAGGAGTGGTGGAGGTGTGAACCAATATATGGCAGGTCTTATAACCAGCTTGCTAGAGTTGGGTTTGGAAGGTGAATTACTGAATATTCTGGTGCAAACATTCAAGGTAACACATAAATGAACATTGTATACCATCATCATATGACTGGACTGAACTCTATTCAGACAGCATACATAGCTCCAAGATTAATATTTTTTTATGAGGCTATCTTGACTGACTGAGGAACTTTATGGAAATGTCTCCTTTCAAACCTTGTCTGTCACCAATATCAACATGCTTCCTTCTAACTTGGCATTATGTAACTTCTTCTGTTAAAATATCACTAAACTATTTAAGAATGGTTGAATGAATGAATGAATGAATGAATGAATGTGTCAATCAATGAGTGAGCAAGTTAGTGAGTGAGTCCAGTCAGTCTTAAAATAAACACACTCAAGTCCTGTGCCTCAACTTACACACAGATCTCATGAGTTATTATTGTAGTGCTACTTGAAATTTGTCATTTTGCGTGTCCTTGGGTTTTCTGCCTGAGTGGGGAGACAAATGAAATAATAACTTTAGTTGAAATTATGTATGTTCGTTCACTGTACTATTACTGCACTACATCCAGTATGATATACTATCATAACATTAACATAAGGCTACCATACATCCCTGCTTTCCCTGGACATGTAATCTTTTTTGACCCCAAAATTTCCACCCAGGCAATTTTTTTTTAATTTGTAGAATATGGTTTTTGGACTTATTTTTCAAGGCTTTTTCATATTGTAATGGTACTGAAAGGACAAAAAAATTACATTTTTTAAGAAGTACATAATTATTTTACATTAGCATTGTCTGAGCCAAAAAATAAAAACCGTAGTTAACCTTCAGTGTGTCTCGGAAAACTTCGGAGCTGAAATTCTGAATAACCTATAACTCTGTGAAGAACTCACTTAAAGAATGTCACATTCAGAATTTCATAATTTAACCAACTCCTAGCAGAGAAATGTGGAGGAGTTTTACACAATAAAATTGTGACTGTTTATATGTTCACATTTTTGTCTGTCTTTTGCTGATATGTCCTAGTTTTTATGCAAGATACATGAGAAATGTCCTCTTTTCTTGTGATGGATATATGGTAACCCTAAGTAACATCACTCATGAAAATGGATGTTTTAAAGTTACTGTGGTTTACTTTGCTTATTTCCATTCAGTAATGTCACAGAATAATGTAGGACACTTGGTAATAGAGAGGACCAAAGTACAGTTGTTAGAATAATGGCAGACATTTAAAGGAGGAGATCTTGTGAAGCATGATTTAATAAGTTTAACTTTGCCTGGCACTGAATGCATACTCTCATAACATCAGTTGTTGTACACAACACAGAAATGTTTCAGACAAATCCAGATTTTCATGATACAATGCCAGGGCATAAGTATGACCTCCATATCCCAAAAGTAACTTTCATCATTACTGGCAAGGAAATTTACTTTACAGAAACTAATTTCTTCAGTAGATTTTCCACACCCATCCAGACCGGCCCTGAGGCTCACCCAGCCTTCTGTACAATGGGTAAAGGGTCTTTTCTGGGGCATGGCATTGACCAAACACCCCCATCTAGCACCGAGGTTAAGGAAAGAGTAGAGTTATACCTCTACTCCCACTCTGGGCCTTCGTGGCCTGTTCGAGGGTGAACTGTACCTTTACCTTTACCTTTAAGTTCTTCAGTAACCTTCCATTTACCATAAAAAGTTAGTCAAGAGATAAACATCTTTTAGTTAGCATTTGAAGATGTTTTCTGTGAAATATCCATGTAAATGGTTCCTTAGAACTAGTTATGTATTTACATTTATATTTTTATTAAATGCCATATTCTGTAATCTCTTTGTAGCCACCTGAAGCATCTTTGAAATGTGAGCAAATTATAATTCTTTGATTCTGGTTTGCTGTGCTCCCAGAACTTATTTTGTGTATTGTTTAAAATGCTGATCAGTTGAATGTACACTGAATTTATTTTTAAATGAAGTATTGATTGTAATGTACAGACAATAATGATGTTTGTGCTGTCAGTAGTTTTTAGCTTTTAGTTTTTTTTCACTCCAAATGCCATTTTTAAGATTTAATGGTAAACATTTTTTAAATATTACATTGACAAGACATATCATTTTAAATTTTGCAGAATATAAGTATAAAATGGGCATTCAAGATCTCTCTTTTGTTTGGATTGACATCCATATTCTTTGAATATGAAAATTTTCCATCCTTTTTTGATGTTTCAGTGATCTTCCCTGTTGTGTTTTCTAGGATGTGACACCATGTAGTCTAGTAGGTGGTACCAACTTTTTGAGGTACACAGCTCTTCTGTCTTGTGATGGTATCACAAGTTTACAGAATTATAGCAGAGCTTTCTTATACTGTCTCCAAAGCTACATTTTTCTTACATATGTTTTGGAACATAGGCAATTTTCTTTGAATACAAGCTTCTTCACTAAGAGCTACATGATAGTCCTGGTAATTAAAATTCACTTTGTCTCCAATTATTTGTTCATTCATTACAATTGTAGCTTTTATAGGCTGCTCTGTTAGACAGGATTTTGTCATCTTCTAGGAACGGATGGCTGCCTTGTGTTCTGTGCTGGACAAGTTTCTTCCTCATAGCTGTTCATACATTAGGCCAGAAGGAGGTTACTTTGTGTGGATAACGCTCCCAGAATATGCGGACATGAATGTGTTTGTTCCATGGTGCCAGGAAAAGTACAAATTGTCAGCAATTCCAGGCAGCAAATTCTCACTCAATGGCACATGCAGAAACCATCTGAGACTTGCAGTTGCTTTTCACAGCAAGGAAACACTAGTAGAAGCTGCAGAGAAGCTTTGTATAGCACTTGTAGAGTTCCTGAATGCAGATAAATAGTGACTGGGTGTCTTACTCTTTACGCCTCATTACAGTTTTGACTATTGCAAGGTCAAACAGTTACTGCAGAACTCTTGAGTCATTCGCCTCTTTGAGGTAATCATATAAATATACAGTGTGTTCGAAAAGAAATGCAGTCCATGGGGAATGCATATATCATTGCACCCCATGGGTTTTCTTCCTGTTTCAGCAAAAATGGTGTTAAGACTTCAAGAGAGAATATTAATTGTTCAAAGTTACATCCTTTTCTGTTTATGGGGATTTTTAAAGAACATTGTGCTTTCAAATCACTGTCATACACTGGAAGAGTTACAGGTCAACATTAATGTGTACTAGATGGCATATCACACACATCAGACCTTTAAAATAAGTGTTGGCTAAAACGATTTGTGATGTGCACGTACATTCAAATCATAATGGCCATTCTCCTTAGATTGTATTTCTGTTTGAACATTGTTGTTGCTAGGTCCAATGAGGAGCTAATATTCAAAGCCTATTGTATATAGGTCTCATCACTAGTTAAATTCTATGACTTTTTGAGAAATGTTTAAATATTTAAATTCCATGCCTTCTAAACATGATCTGCCAGTCAGATCTCAGTAACAAAATATAATTGCCATTACATGATGTAAAGAAGCACGAGAATGAGCAATGGGAATTATTACAGTACATACAGAATATAAAATAAACTGTGTTTGATTGTATTTTATGCTTCATTATGTATGAAATGATTGATAATTTCTGTCAGCTGAATTTCTGAAACATAAAATCTGAGTTACATAACAGTGTGTGTAAGAGAATGTCTATGTAAGTCAGGAAGTATCTGTACTGAAAATGATTTGAATAAGTAAATCAGCTTACATGTACAACATATTTATTGTGCGATTATAATCCTTGATAAGAAATATGTGGTTTATATTCAATTGCAGTATCCAGACCCTGTCAAGTTTGACAACTAGACATATAAATACATGACAAATATTGATATGAAAAACAACTTCAAATATATTAGATATGCCTCAAGAACAGGAAATGTGCAGAATGTCAATACCATAAATTGTTGTTGAATCCACAATAAATCTCACACCTCTATACAGAAAACTGCATAGTAGTGAAACCTATGTGAAACATTATTTAGGTTTTACATATTATTATTGTACTTTGGTATTTCATTTCTCATATTTTGACTGTCGGTGACAGTCAATTAAATGTACTGGAAGAAATGATATATCATACAACTAATGAACGTGAAACTCTAAACCATCTACTGAATAGACCATAGAACATTTTTAAAGCGGCTGAAGTATGATTGAAAGATAAGGAAACAGAGAATATACATCAGGATTCCTTTTGAATTTTAACATATGTTCAAAGTGGAATTCATCCACATCAATCAATATTGCATTTATTTGAATTTGAAGACTAGTTGCTCTGTAATCAAAAGATCTCAGAAATTGATAAAAAGTTATGACAGGTTAGCCAGTTTTTCTACTTTCTTTAGTTTTCTTCAGAAATTCTGAATTGTTTATTCACAAAATTCTACTTTAGTTACCTTTAAAAAGAGACCTTTATACAGTGAGTGACTCTTCTGAACATGTGGTTATTAATTTTGTGTACCTAAAAATCATAGTCCTTGAACATGAAAATCAAGGATGAGAAACCTGGATCATGACAGAAGTCACTAAATGTTTCATCCATGATAAAAATTGTGAAGAACTTTCATTTTAGTAATAAGGCTACAAAAAATTACCATTCATTGAATAATGGAGCTGCATATATCAGACCCCACTTCAGTCCACACTCCATACAATAATCTCCTGATTTCTCCTTGATTATGAAATATTTTACACTTATAACTGCTCTCTATCAGGGTCAAATGGGATGGTCTCAACAAAAGGCGCTTTAGCAGTTAAAATACAAACAACACAACCTCAATGTGTTAAGTAAGAGTGCCAACATTTTCTCAAATTATTATATAATTTTATGTTATACATATTTCCACAATCTCATCCTCATGGAGCTGCCACTGTTTCTTATATTATTAACATATTCATATGCTACATATAAACATTAATTCCAAAACTGAGGTCATTAAACAAAAATAAATGTAGAGGAACTTTGATCTCATTGAATGTGAAGATGAAAAAAATATGTTAGACAGGTACAAGATGTAGGTAAAGTACAGTTGGCTTGGAGATAGAAATGCTAGAGCAAACTTGAATCTCTTTGCAGTATGTAAAGTGGAATTCAAGTGTTCATGGTTAGCCCCATATATCCTGCTCACTTTTGTCCTTAAATCTGACCTTAGCAGTTGTACCTCATACTCTAGCTTCCATCACCAGTCACAGACAACAAACATTTATACTTCCCACAGGGGATCTACAGGAAATGCTCATATAAAATTTACAAGGGCAACTTTACCACATAAGGATAAAGAAGGAACCAGATTTACCTCAAGCACCCATAATATGTTGAGAAAGAAGCATATTGTATTGTGTATCTGACTGACACCATTAGAGACTGCTGGGATATAGAATTAAACATCTCCTGTATGTATGTATGTGTAAACAGTTGTTTTAAATGTGAACAATACAGCAGACCTGTGCAAAATGAGTGTTGTCTGAAATTTATAAAGGGATAGTCACTGGGTCTCACCAACCAATTTATACTGTTAAAATTCAGAATTATGGAGTGATTCTTTCCAAAATATGAGGTTCCCACAGCAGTGTTTCTGAAGATTGAGGTCTAGTGGGATATGACACTCCATCAATGGGCAACTAGTTCCCCATGTTTTAAAGGCACTACTTTGCATTGAAACATCAGGAACCAGTCACCTGAATCATAAATGACTCTTTGCTTTCTTATTGCAGATTGCATAAACTATTTTACTGGTAAGGCAAAAACTGTAGGGTAGAACTACAGACATGTCAACACTACATATGTAACTAGAATTTTAAAAGTAGCTTTTATACTTTTTTAAAAAGCAAAATAGATGTTCAGGCCTTCAGTAGAACAGGTTGGTGATAAAAGTGCACAGGCCAAGTTTTGTACACAAGGCTAGGAACAGACCACAGTGAAGAGTGTCCCACCTAACTGTTGCTATGCAGAGGAGCTGAGGGAAATCCTGCTTTGGCATCAAATACAGCCAGTGAACATGATGAAACATCACAGGTCTTAAGAAGAGAATATGGTAACGAAGTGTCTGAGGCCTAATAACTGGAGAATTATTAATGTAATTACAAACGTACTGTATGTTGTGTGGAATATGTGTTTATCAAGTGGGTTGTCTACAACACAAAACCAGTTTTTGTGTAAGCTTAAGAAAACTAACATTGCAGTATTGAAAGAAGTGGATGTATCCATACAATTTAAGAGTTATGTGCACTTTTTGTCTGTGATTAACTGTAGGTACAATAACTACATGGCTATAGAGATCTACAAACCTTTTCCAGCATAAAATTTGCTGAACATGAGTCTTAAAATAATGCTAACTTTGTAAAGTAAATGCAAGAATTGTCTTCTAGAAAGTTTTTAATGTGGGACAGAGGACAAAAATACAATTTACATTTTACAGCAATAAAACTCGCCTGTAAACAGCTGCATGAATCAATAATATGATTTTGAATGGATAAATATAAATATGAAAATTTTATGAGATGCTCCGTAAATTTCATTTCAAAGTTTTGTTGCCAATTATATAATTCTGATGTGAGAACAACATTCACGTAATGCACTGAAACAGATGTGACGTTTCTGTGCTGTGAACTATAAAAATATATAAAGTTTAATTACTGATTTTCCTACAAAATACATATTTTGGTATATATATATATATACACATTGTGTGTATACATTGTCATGCCCCTGAAGATAAATAGAGTATGTCAAATAGGAGCTTCACATTAGCTGGAACGGGTACCCGGTCATTGTTTACTACTACTACTACTACTATTACTACTACTACAAAAACTAAAGCTAATACAAATGCTGGCAAGAGTGTCACTAACCTGTGGCTAACATTGGACTTTTAGAATTGAAAATTAAGTACAAAACATGCCTCTGTTTTTACTCACTGATTCACATCCTAAAAATGTGGTTGAATGGACGTTATCAGTTGTATCACAGATGATGTTCATCAAAGACATTTAAAACCATTCTGCTTACGGCTAGCTCACATGTATTCTTGCATACAAGAATAAGAAGCAGGACACTTAACATATGAAAAGGGGAGATTAACATTAGAAGTCTGAAAGAGACTACAACAGGCTGTATAAAGTATGCCCCTGTACAGATGCAAGGTTTATGATTCTAGCTTTTAAGTAGTTGAACTCAAAGAAATTGTTCTAAGTTCAGTATTAACATGTTTATTTGGCTGGTATCTTTAAACCTGTCATTATGTTTGCCGTAAGGAATACACTTTTGCTTTCTTTTATACTCCAATTGCTATCCCATTCTACATCTAGTGTTCAGTTGTTGATTCTTTAATTTTTTTAATACAATAGACTCATTAAAATGAAATGTGACATTAGAGTATGTTGTCTTAATAAGTGACACTCTGAATGAATAAACTGTCTCTGTATGTTCTGCATAAAACTTTATTCCCCTTTAGCAGTGCTAATAATAGCTGTTTGTCATGTTTAGAAGCAAGAGAGAAACAGGGCTGTGTCAAAGGTGTGGCAATTGACCTCCACCCAGGGTGTAGGATGCAGCTTGAATAAATTGTAAACGAACGTAAACTTAATTTGGAATGTATGGCAAACAAATTTTCACCGAAAATCAAAGAAGCTAGACATTACCAAAACAGGTCAAATTATTAAGTCTCAATCTGTTTGTATATATGCATACATAGTTCATGAACTTCTGACAACCCTTCCCCTGTTTATATGATATATGCCATACTTCGTTACTAATCAGATGTATACTTTATACACGCATTTGGTAGGCATGGTTTGTGTTATTAAACTTGGGATGAACTGTTATAGTCTAATATTAATTTGACTGAATGAAACATGTGATGTAGAAAACTATAATTATGCTTGCCTTATGTTAACATCTGACCAGATCAGCCTGTAAACATTCTCCTTTAAAAGGTAGTGATATACATTTTATTTGCATGGTTAATATTAACACAGGTCAAACATCGCACTGGAAGAGCCTTAAAATAAGGGAGAGAGACTGCAAGAGACCTTCCATCCACATGCTTGTAAGGTGGCCAAAGAAAAATGTAAGCTTCTCCTCACCAGTGTAAATAAGCCAACAAAAAGGCAGCATATTTTTAAGGGACTATTTCTCTTGTATCCCTAATACAAATCTTACTTCAGGAAGTATTAAAGTATTTGATACATATTATACATTCTACAG
>Ga0123354_10003618_pt1 | contig 21426 bp, 12 predicted proteins | sample TergutLab28metaG_2_FD_97872 | JGI IMG/M metagenome (GOLD analysis project Ga0123354, IMG submission 97872) | Labiotermes labralis P4 segment gut microbial communities from Petit-Saut dam, French Guiana - Lab288 P4 | ecosystem: Host-associated > Arthropoda: Insects > Digestive system > Gut ... | reverse complement strand
TTCAGAAAATACGTGAGCAACATACCAGGAAAACATGAAGTCAAGGAACTACAGAAAACAGCCATATTGGGCACTGCACACATACTTCGGAAAGTACTAATGTAAAGGTACAATAGATTCAACACTGGAACTAATGATATAAGCACCTTGAATAGTAACAACAGAATAGCTGCAATACTGTATTCCCTAGGGACATAATTTGTCTCAGGAATATAAGTATAAATGCCCTGCATAAAGGAGATGATGATGGTGATGGTGATGATGATAATAATAATAATAACAATAATCATTATTATTATTAATTCTACTAATATAGTCACTCATATGAGCAGATCGTATAACACGCATACGGTAAAAATTAGAAACTCGTACAAAATTACTTTTTTGTTCATACCGTGCATATTGCATAATAATAATTTCTTATAATCAACCAACTAGATGCACTAATTTCTCAAATACAGGTTTGCTGACAGCTTGACATATACCACTGCTGTGTGTAGAGTGAAAAACTCCTGATGATGGACAGGGGAACAGTCCGAAACATGTAGAGTTTATTCCAAAAATAAATTTGAGAAATTAGTGCATCTAGTTGGTTTTATTATAAGAATTTATCACGATTCACGGTCACCTGAACGTCAAATTTGTATAATAAATATTATTATATACCACCATATGCACAAATAACTGATGTATATTTATATTAAACCCCGTCGGAGTCTCGTCGATGGATGATTACTCCCTCCCGTTGTCTCTTACCTCACATTAACTTATTGCTCCACTAGGAGTAGATTGTAAATTTGCAGTTCTAAATAATAATAAAAAAAAATTATATCAAAATTACTCCGACATGTTTCGGTGTGAATGCACCATCTTCAGGGAGTTTACAGTTGTGCTGGCTAAAGTTACGAAATATTAAGATAATAAAATACAATATAGCAGTGTGTTGTTATGATAAAATCTTGGTAATTGTGGCTGCATATGTAATTCCTGGTTAGGTGTGTGTGTGTGGTGTGCGTGGTGAGGAGTAAACAGGAACAGGAACATATCGGATTAATTGTAATATGAATTTACACCACTCATTTGTGCATATGCTGGTATATAATAAACACTCTCACAAAATATTGGCCGGAAAACCAGGCCAGGCACAGGTAGGATAAGATTAAAATTAAATCTTACAACAATAAGTCGTGTGATTATGAACTGGGAAAATTATCCAAATCAAATACAAACTAAAAACTGCACTACGTAGACAAAATGCAGAGTACTTTACAATCCAACGTAAAACTTATAATTTTGTGTATTCGAGGCATGAAAGAACACGCAGTAACACAGATTCAAAGAAACATCATAATAAGATGTACAGTACAAGACGAGCAGAGTCAAAATTCGCTTGTTCTCTGTCAGGATACCTGTTAAAAGTTTCCCCAATTGACAGAGAGGCTGCTAGCAGTTCCTGGTATTATGTTAAATCTTTACAGAAGATCTTGATGCCGGGGCGAAGAATGTACGAATTTATCACGGGTCAGAAAACGATCTAACAAGGTGTTGGTGCTATACCAGCCCCGGGCTTATTCAGCTATGTAGGTTGGCGAACAAAAACGCACTTCTGTTAAAAACAAAGGCAGTCCCTGACGATATCTTCGTGGTTCAAAACAGAAACTTCTTGGTACGAATTAGCTGTATGTGGGAATGACAGTTTGTTCGTCGTATAGTTTGAAGGAAGTTTGTTCGGAGTGTAAGTCGACTTCTGGAAACGTTTACAAGAGAACAAACGCAATACATCGTAGCTTAAAGTTGTGTTTTAACATTTGTCGTATTACGTAATTAAAATTTTTCCTAGTAGCATAATTCCACCAGCGCATCATAATCAATCAACCAATCACCATCGACCCTGTATATGTAGCAAATGGCAGGATCGTTTACTTACCAACAAACAAGACAGTCACGCAACTTTGAGATGCGTTCGCGTAACCACTGTTGTCGTAAAAATCTCTAAGTATTAAACATATTAGAGTGTGTCTGTATTCTTGCCTCAGTTATGTGGCGAGCAAATCGCATCTTCTCTATGGAACATTATACCGTCATCTGCGCCCTGCCTGGCTCTACCATATTTTTTTTTTCATAAAAGGTAAGATTTTTGGGACAAAATGTATTGAACATAAAATGTTTATTTCGACTATCTCTACAATTTTGTCGAAATACTTCTTATTCTAAAAAGAACTCAGAGAGACGTTATGATTAACTTATAATGTAGATTTTTACGTGAAGTACCCGTTATTCTGGTCACATTTTGACCAAACTGGAAACCTCTGGACAGATTATAGAAGAATCCCCTACTACTAAATTTCATGAATATTCGTTCAGTGGGAGCAGAGTTGTTCCATACAACACACATAGTCGCTTGTCATAATTTTGCGCGCGCGCTTTGACACTTAAAAATCACCAATTTCACGTCGCTTTCTCTGATTAGGTAAAGGAGATTCGTGACAAAACGTCACGGTGTTATTACAATTACAATGATTAGTAAGGTAAAGAGAGAAACCAACAAGATGCAACTAATCTGAAGTTTATTTCAGTTGTCTATCTCAACATGTTTCGGGCATCATTATGCCCATCTTCAGGAGAACAAGACAGTATATTACCGCATATTGTGTTCTGCACTGTAACAATAGGAGAACAAATTGTAAGGTGTGAGAAACTTAGTGTCTTTGTGTGAACTAATGAGTTGTGAACATAACCGGGTTTTCATGTGTACGTGGGTGTGACGTGGTGTTTAGGTGGTGTCTGGTCCGTTAGTCTGTTGGATCTGGTGTGGTGGGGTGGATTCGGGTGTGGGTGTGGGTGTTGTGTTGTGTTGCGTCTGCATGATAAGAAGAATGTGGTCTAGGTATTATACTCCCACCTGGCAACACGCAATAATACCTAGACCACATTCTTATCATAATTCAGGCGTATGTAGGCTAGAATAAGATTGTTTATTAATCCCTGTGACTAGATTGTAATGACACACAGCTCTGAAAGGCTTTGTATAAAAAAAAATCATGCAGACGCAACACATAAACCACACCCACACCCACAACCGAACCCACCCCACCACACCAGATCCAAAAGACTAACGGACCAGATACCACCAACACACCACGTCACACCCACGTACACATGAAAATCCGGTTATATTCACAACTAATTAGTTCACACAAAGACACTAAGATTCTCACACCTTACAATTTGTTCTCCTCTTGTTACAGTGCAGAACACAATATGCGGTAATACACTGCCTTGTTCTCCTGAAGATGGGCATAATGATGCCCGAAACATGTTGAGATAGACAACTGAAACAAACTTCAGAATAGTTGCATCTAGTTGGTTTCTCTCTTTGCCTTACGTTCATGATGCATGGTCACAAAAGCATAAAATTTACAATGATTAGTGTCGCACTGTCACAGCCACTTGCGGAGACCAGTCATGTGTTTGGAACAGGTTTCTAAGATTGAGTAATTAGGGATATAAATTATATCTAGAACAAACAGGAACAACCTGCTTCGAAAAGACATCTTGATGTGAGAAATAGCCTATAATTATGGAGCGAAGGAAATGCCATCATATGACACCAGACAACTGTAATCAATACAGCTGACGTAAAGAAAATGTCACTAACCGTCGTTACTTGAGCACCATCGAAGGAAACGTCATTAACTAATTCAGCACAACCGAGCAATGGTGGTGAAATTATCAAGTCACTTGATGAGGAGAAAATGTCACTACCTGATTGCAGAATTTCGGGTCAAGGTCATATAAACACCGGGCACGTCCAAAGATAAAGGAGGCTCTGTTCACGTCATAAGGTAGTTGCGCCCAACCCGTAGCTCGCGGAGCACATGTTGCCCGCGACACAGTGTTTTGCTGCCGCCGAGACGTTTCAAATGAAAACGCGTCTATTAACCCTTTCCTTGGCAAAACCGCGACAGAAAGACGAAGCGATTTTGAAAACTTACGAGCGGTTTCTTTACGAAGACAAGCGTTAACATTACTAATTCTTTTTTTGTAAAAACGTGCCAAAACAGCAAAACACCAGTGTATGTTGCGAATTGCATTTTTATGAATTTTTCTTATTACAATAAGTATGTTTTTATTCCACACGATATATAGAAAAACACACTAGTAAAATTATGCGTATGATTATGCGTGTAGGTGTGTACACATTTATTCTTCATTTTGTGTACTGAAATTCTTGTCGCCCGCATGCAGATCAAATTTTGCCTAAGTTGCCCGCACAACATAAAAGCAGGCCTGTCATGAGGCGTATGGAGGAGTGATAGTATAGCTCCACGTACCGGTACTCTTATTAAACGCGGCGCTATATGGAGATGAGTGGTCAGCTTCAGGCCGCGGTTGCTTTACCCCTAGCGAAAGAACCCCTCGTACCCACGGTAACCTAGAGCAGGTCCGAATGTTTTGAAGAGAAAAACCTTTTTCGGGAAACGAACCAAGATTAAAAAGCTGTCCAAGCCGTAGCGTGGCCACTATACCGACAACACCATCCCGTTTCCCGCGGATACGCATGTTATATATAGTGTAAGAAGTTCTATTATGAGTGCTATTATGTAATTACACTAGAAACGACCACGACGCGATGACATGTTCTTTCCACTTCGCAACAGCCCCTGTGGGCCAGAGTCTCCTCAGTATCGAGGCTTCATTATCACACTTAGACACTCCACACTCGGTAGGTCTCCTCTGCAAGAGTGGGCAGCCCGACGCAGAGAATATCTAACCATATAAAACACTCACAAGAGACAGACATCCATGCCTCCGGCCGGATTCGAACCCGCAATATCAGCAAGCGTGCGACTGCAGACCCACGCCTTAAGACCGCGCGGCCAGTGGGATCGGCGTTGTAAAAGAAACACTGCTACTTTTTTTTCCTGAAGGGTCGAGTGATAACTTTGTAATTAAAGTATCAGTTTACTTTCGTTCCGTTTTGATTAGATATAATTCGTTGTATCACAGTTTTAATAAGCTTGTAGTCACGTGTTCATAAATACTACGACAGCCAACTAAAATTAAATCTGGGATGAAATGTTGTGCCCACGGGCTGGACGGCAGAGGCGTCGAGATTCGATCACCGGAAGGTTTAAGAATGTTTTTCATCTCCAAAGCGCTCTGTTACATCTGGGGCCTAACCAACTTCCTGTACAATGGTACCAGGTCTCTTTCCCGGTGGTCTAGCGGCCGAGGTGTGGTGTTGACCACGCACCCCTATCTAGCTGCGAGGTTAAAGAAAGAGTAGAGGTATATTCTTGTCCCCCCACCTTTTGCCTTCCATGGCCTGTTATACGGTGAACTTTACGTCACCTTTTTGGCAAGAACCTTTTTTTTTTGTGACAGCGATGATAGGTCTATTTGTGCATATTCATGGCCCGTAACACAAAGCAGATACTCAAATGACAACTTTATTGCTTATCGCGCCATGGAGGGTTATAAACCCTCTCCACACTATGGTCATGCTCGCGTTCAGCTCACGTCATGAAATTGGGTTGAGTATTGACACTAAACGCCCTTGTGACTCTGCAGGGCAGCTCATATTGATTTGAAAATGTCCAACCTTTAAACCAATAAAAATTAGGGCATAATCGCCTTTGTGCGAAATCTGTATAGAGTACAGTGAGATCAGTCTAACTGTAGCCTACAGTTGGTACTACACCGTTACGGCATTGGATAGTCCGTCATTGTAACCAACGATATGCCACGGATGTCCGAATGCGAATAAAAGTTACTTATAGTTCTATACACAATGTGAATATTTTGTGAAAAATAAATGTTAAGAAAGCGCATTACCTTCCAATTCTGTAATAATTATATCTCCAGTTATTAACCTTTTACAACATAGAGGTTATTTCGTGTAGCACCAGGTTGAACATTCGAAAATTCTACATGGTGCTTGCATTGCATTGAGTGTTCTGTATGGACTTGAACCAACCTTGCACAGCGTTAACAGATAGGTTTTGTATAACCGAAGTGGAGTGTTTACTGCGCCGTACAAACTGACTATATAAAACAGACATGTTTCGTTTTTAAACGGTTATTTACACATATATAGGATCACTGTCGGACTGACCAATCTCTTTGCAGTACCACAATACTTTGTACTTGGTTGGGGGGGGGGATACAGGAGTTTCACTCCTTTAATTATAATGTATAATATTTAGGTTTTTATATTTCCTTGAAATGCAGCTCCCTGATGACGGCTCAGAGTCGAAATATGTTGCGAAAAACACAACGTCAAGTAATAGGGTATATGTTTTGTCTAAGTAGTAGTAGTAGTAGTAGTAGTAGTAGTAGTAGAAGTAGTAGTTATAGTAGTAGTAGTAGTTGTAGTAGAAGAAGCAGTAGTAGTTATAATAGTGGTAGTAGTTATAGTGGTATTAGTGGTGATAGTGGTGGTGGTGGTAGTAGTAGTAGTAGAAGTAGTAGTTATAGTAGTAGTAGTAGTAGTTGTAGTAGAAGAAGCAGTAGTAGTTATAATAGTGGTAGTAGTTATAGTGGTATTAGTGGTGATAGTGGTGGTGGTGGTAGTAGTAGTAGTAGTAGAAGTAGTAGTGGTTGTAGTAATAGTAGTAATAGTAGTAGTAGAAGTTGGTTGTTGTTGTTGTTGTGAAGGGTTTGCCGACTTTACAACATCAGTACTACTTTTAGTTGCATGGAGATATACTACATGATAGCTGCATGGAATTTATCACAAAAATTGTACCTGTATTTTACATTTTAATACACATTTCAAACCATATATCTTCAAACTTAATACCTTGCACTTCGGCATTTGTTCAAAAATTTTCTGTAGTATATCCTTTGTAATGCACCTTCCTGAGGATAGCTACAAGTGTGGCCGAAACATGTAACATGCATGCTATGTAGATAATATAATATATGATAGCCCTAAACGTTTATGTGCGTTTGTTGGTTTTATTACCTTGTCGAGTGAAAATTTGTCTCAAATAGTCTGTTCTTTCAAAGAATATCCTTGAACATCCAATTGCTCCCTGACTTGAACATCTAAAATGCAGGTAAAGAATATCCCCATCATACGTGTACTGACCGTGAGCATACCCATAGCATGAATCAAGCCAAAATTCGGGCGGAACGAGATAATCTAGGCACCTTCGTAAGAAGCACGTTACTCCGAAACGTAGGAACAAACTTATAACCCTACACGATGTGATAACCCAGAAGACGTATCATCTGAGCAACGTCTGCGGTGCAAGGCTGTAAACTGACACAAAGTGGCTGCTTAATCAGCTGAGTAAGGAAACGACTGTGTTCCGTCGACTCAGTCAGCTAGCGTGAACGATAGCCAAGACGTTGTGCAAGGATTTAGTTTATTGGTCAGTAAGTAACAGGGACAGTCATTTGGCCACTTGAGCAGTCAGTCTATCAGCCAGTCAGTCGCTTACTTAGACGGTTGAGCTGAACATTCAGATGTACAGAAGAGAAATTTTGCGGCCGTGGTATAGTGTGCTGTGTAGCGCAAATAACAGTTAATGTGTCTGTTATCTGACACTTTCACCCTGTAAAGCCTACTGGTCACGTGATGCACCAACAAGTTGAACATTCAATAATTGTACGCTCTACCCACACTGTATTTATGTGTTTTGTATTTATCTGAGAACAAACAACGACTTGTGCCACTTACATCATAAACTGACCGGTTTTTATAACCGAGTTGAAAAGTGTTTACAGCGCGGTACGGAATGGGCCTTTAAATTAATCAGTATGCGCTACGTCTTTAAAGGGTTAATGTTGACATCACATTCACCTACTTTATGCACAAAACTTGAGTTCCTACTACATAAAGAATATTTTATTTCCTTTATAATAATCGATCAGTTAATGATTATTAGAAAAATAATTGAAACAATCAAACACCGCATACATATATGGTGTGGCTGAATGCAGAGCTTCTTTCTGTTAGAGTGGTGAAACATATGCTTATGACTGTGCTGCAAATGGTTGGTTTGGACAAATATCAACTCCTGGAGCAAATATATTTGGATCAGGGATTAATATGTTGTTCTCTTACTTAGGATAACTATTAGCTAGGCGAGGAAATAGGCTTGTCACACTAATTTAGTCAGTTATTACATTAGCCTACTTATTAGACGACATTTTGTAGACTATCTTACGACAGGTTCACAGCTTCTTCCAAAGCGAGTTCTCCAGAGTGCGAGCTAGTGCTTCCTCTTCCAGTTTTCAGTATTCTCTCATATCCTTAGTCATCCAGTAGCTGCATACGTCTTCTTCATCGTCTTACAGTCACTTATCGGCCTTTCTTCTATATTTTCTTCAATGACGTCTTTTAGAAGGCGATTCCCACGCAAGATTTAACCAACCAAGTTAGTTTTCCTTCTTTTATTGTACACAGAACAGTCCTTTCTTCCCTGATCCTGCGTAATACCTCATATTTGGCATGACCGATCCAACTTATCTTCCACATCCTTCTCCAGCACCATACACCAAACACTTCCAGGTATTACTGATCTACTTTCCGAAGTGGCCAAGTCTCAGCACCATACAAATGTAGCATTTGTCTTTGTTGTTGGGAAGAGACTATACTCGTACAGGAAAACTTAGAGTGTCGTAGTTTTTCCATTTGCTTTCCACATCGCAGTACAGCAGGCGTTCAAACCGCTCTAAGTACGTCTGTTGCTGGACGATTATGAAACTTCACGAGTTTCATTTGTTCTGTGATGGAAGTCGCTGCTGCCGGCGTCAGAGGAATGTGTATCGGCGTTGCCGTCTCCTGGGGACATTTCTTCGTCTGTTTCCTACCATCTTGATCTGTCCAGAGTGGGAGACCTTACTGGTAGCAAAGCTATAGCTCTCAGGGTTGTATAGAGACCTTACTGGTAGCAATGCTATAGCTCCCAGGGTTACATAGAGACCTTACTGGTAGCAATGCCATAGCTCTCAGGGTTATATAGAGACCTTACTGGTAGCAATGCTATAGCCCTCAGGGTTACATAGAGACCTTACTGGTAGCAATGCCATAGCTCTCAGGGTTATATAGAGACCCTACTGGTAGCAATGCTATAGCTCCCAGGGTTACATAGAGACCTTACTGGTAGCAATGCTATAGCTCTCAGGGTTACATAGAGACCTTACTGGTAGCAATGCTATAGCTCTCAGGGTTACACAGGACCTTACTGGTAGAAATGCTATAGCTCTCAGGGTTACATAGAGACCTTACTGGTAGCAATTCTATAGCTCTCAGGGTTACACAGAGACCTTACTGGTAGTAATGTTATACGACTCAGGGTTACGTAGAGACCCTACTGTTAGCAATGCTATAGCTCTCAGGGTTCCATATCACTTACCTCTTAAAATATTGGGCAAATCTAGTGAAGAGAAATTTGTTACCAGCAAACTGTCTTAAACTACATTCAGGGACCACATTATGTAACATATATGTTCAACTTCCTCCAGTTATTATTAATGTTATCAACATCTAATTCTAATTTTACTGTTGGCAAGTTGGATATCTTGGTGGGGTCTGATCGATTGATTAAAAGTATGACAGGGAGAATCTTGGTGTGGAAGGTTTCTGGAAAGGGAGAAGGGAGAACATCTCTGCAGCTCATTAGGCGCCTGATTACGCTTTGCTTCACTCCAACTGACCTTTCGTCCTCAGTGAGACGATCTTCGCAATCTCAACAGAGCGCGATGAACACAGTACGTTTTAAAGCACCATATCAGAGCTGCAAATGTGAAATTAGGTAGAAAGTGCGTCAGGAGGAGACTTTCTTTCTTTCCTTAAGCATAAAATATTTTTGTGATATTTCTCACGCGATATTTTTCAGCACTTTCTAATCATCTGTTACTAAGTTGAACCCGCACGCGACAGGACAGATTATTAGGTTATTTGAAGATATTTTTTTTCAGTTACCTATCTTCATTGAAAAAAAAACTAAGAACAGGTTGGATTTGGAAAGGTAAGGCTATCACTCACTTCCCAGTCTCTCATATTCCCATGTCTTTGCAATACGACGTAAGAGTAAACACCGTGACGTCAGACGGGCTACGGGAGAAATAAAAACAGTTGTTTGCTACTCTGTAGCAAAACACTCAGCATGGAGATGGTTAAGCGCATGAAGGATGAAGCATAAGCCAAAGATATTGCCAGGATCATGAGGTGACGTTCATTATAAATTATGTCTCCGAGAATCTTCATAGCTGCACTGTGCATGTTGATAGTATTATGTCCTTTATGTGTCCAACTAATGCACAGAATTTATTATAAAATTTAAACAGTTAAAACCATTTAAAATTATAATAGTTGCAGCAACATGTTTCGGTTTACATAAACCATAATCAGGGAGCTCTCAGCCTGTGTTTCGCTAAAGTTACAATGTTGACTTCGGTTACATATCGTTATTTGAAGTTATCGGTATTGTGGCTGCATATGGAGCCACAATACAGGCTGAGAGTTCCCTGATGATGGTTTATGTAAACCGAAACATGGTGGAGCAACTATTATAATTTTAAATGATTTTAACTGTTTAACAATTTTATAATTAGTCGATGTTTATTGGACCGTGCATCATTGTGATAACTGAAGAATAAAAACCAACTAGATGCCATTTATTATTTTATTGTACTTTTTATAGGCTCAACATGTTTCGGGCCATCATCAGGAGCTCGCGACTATGATGTTGAAGGTTAGGTGCGGTTAGGCTGGAGTAGTGTCCGGGGTGCAGCCCAGACACTACTCCAGCCTAACTGCAACTAACCTCCAACATACAGCAAACCAAGAACGAAACGACCAATGTGGTAATCAACATCATAGTCGCGAGCTCCTGATGATGGGCATAGTAATGCCCGAAACATGTTGAGCATATAAGAAGTACAATAACATAATGAGTGACATCTTGTTGGTTTTTATTCTTCAATTATAATACTTTGTGTGCATTACTTGGACAAATAAAGGACTTAGTGTCTCCGAGACTTTATTAATTCAGGAATATGGGAACATGACTACAATACATAACCTAACAAAACTAATACTTCATAACTTTACATAAATATTTAGATATGAAGGTATAGGCCAGGTTGAGTTCCTGCTGTAACATTCCACTGACAACTCAATTAAGCCCTATACGGCGCCGGTGTATTTATACACTGTATTTTTTAAAACCTACCTTCCCTGCACCCTCCAACCGTCAGAGTCCACTCAGTTCTATAAAGAGTTACACAGTTTAACCATCATTGGATTAGTTCGTTTGGGTGCTTGAGACTTCGGTCTTTCCAAAACACAGGATTCTAGATTCGGCGTTAATTTTCCACCGTTCTTGCTGCGATCAAAATAAAAAAACAGCAAGTATATTTGACGTTTTCCTGAAATTATAAAATCCCCCTTCCCCGACAACTGCAGGGCCGTAACAGTGTGTTAGTTTAATTTGAGAGAAGTTTCTGAGAGCTTCATTGCGGCGCGCGCACAAGCAACTTAATGGAATGTGTCAATATTGTCCTGGCCGACCAGACCAGACCAGACGAGACCGAACGAAAGAGCGGTCCTATTAGACTGCCTCAACACACCAGGCTCCATTCACACTACAGCGCACCAAGACAAATTCGGAACAGTCGGCCTCTTAATTAACTCACTGGCGCAGAGCCCTTCTTACGAAGCTACTAGTTGCTTAGCGACTCAAAAATGCTAGCGAGGTCAGGATGGAACATCCTGACCTCGCTAGCAGACAGTCAAAATAATTATTATGACAAATACCTATTGCTGTGTATACCGTGTTGAGACTCCTGATGATGGACAGTAGATCTGTCCGAAACATGTATAGTCCTTTATCAAAATAAACTTGAGAAATATTGCATCTCGTTGGCTTTTATTATAAGACTTTACAGAGGTTGTTTGATTATTTGAGATGTCGAGTTATTTCTTGCTTAATTAAGCACCACACCTTAAAGGCGTACTGCGAATGCAGTTATATCTACAGGCATTCTGAACATTGGCACTAGATTGAAGTGAGTGTAATATATAGAATATCCATAGCTATAGTAAGATATATCTTTTTCCAGTAGCATACCGGCGCCCATATGGGCAACAAACAAGACAGTGCTTCATTTCCTTGAACTAAGGGCAGTGACAGAGAAGACATGGGCTGAATCACGAATCGGTTAAGGCATTTAGACCCTGAGAAGGAAATGCATTTACTCACGAAGAAAATAATGGACTTAATCAGGAATATTAATTAAATCTAGTTACGAAAAACAGCAGGAATGTAAAAAGACAAAATCAGAGAGAATATACTATAGGTAATTAATTGGAAGGTAACTAAGGTAACCGCTGATTAATAATTCACTTAATCAGAGAGCAGGCACAGCACTTAATCAGGGAAGATATCACTCAAGTCAATGAAGGCAATAAGGAGGCTGGCGACAGATTTATACAAGAACATAAGGAAACTAATAAAGAATGAAAAATTGACTTTAAGGAGGAGATAATGAAGCTGTTCGCAGTCAAAATAATGACAGAAGTCACAGCGGACGTAATCCAGTGAAGCAATGATTATACAGCGTGAAGAACCAGAGGGAAGACAATATTCTTAATAAAGGACAAGACAACTGACTTATTTAAGAATAAAAGGTGGGCATATGGATATGTGGGAAGTGCCTTTTTATGGCGGACTGCCTGTAATAAACACGGAAACCAGACCACTACTACGATACGCTAAAACTGCTAGACTTTTGTAATGGTTCAAAATTTGTTTTATAAACGTTACTCTTATTATTGTAAAGGGAAAGCAATCCATGTACAGGTCTGGACAGTCCCTGAGGTTTTCAGGAGATTTGGGTTCCCAGATTTCAAGACAATCGGAAAATGAAGGTCGTAAGGTTGCCAGCACTACGCACCGGCCGCATTTACCCCGAGGAAATATTCCTGGTACTCATTTCTGTTAGAGGCTGAATCGACCACAGGATCATAGTGCGATCGGAAGGATTATATAAGTGAAAAATTTCAATCACGCCATTGGGGATCGAACCCGTGACCTTCCGGCTTGTAGCACAGTGCCTCAACCAAGTACTACGACAGTGTTGAACTATACAACAATAACAAATAGTTGTGTAAGTGGCCGTATCTTCACCTATGAGCGAAAGAACGCAAAATGTGTTCCGTAGTATAAAATAAAAAAAAATATATTTGACTCAATATTGTACAATTTCCATGTACCTGGTAAATGTAAACCAATTTTTTTACCACAATTGCACTATTCCACGAACAGGGAAACACTTCCACATGTTTCGGACAATACTGATAACCATCCTCAGAGAGCACGAATTTATACTACATGACACACAGCTTTGTCAATTGTGAATGGCAAACTATACAATGCCAGTACATCATTACAGCAATGTATTTTGATGGCGCGAGAGCCCTAGTGGACCAGCACCTCCTCGTTGTCGAGGCTTCATTCTGACATTCTTACACACCACAACAGTAGGACTCCTCTGAACGAGTGATCAGCCCTTCGCAGAGCCCTATGACGACAAACACCACTCACAAGAGACAGATATTCATGCCCCGGCTGGGTTCGAACCCGCAATCCCAGCAAGCAAGCGGTCGCATAACACCAACTTATAGTTCTGGCGTTGTTAAAGTTATGTTAAAATCACTTTTATACAAGACTGTCCTAACAATATTGTGCATCCGAACATCCTGAAATACTCAATTCTCTACAAAACTGGCAGATCAGTATGTCGTAATACTGTACAGTATGAACGACCACTCTGTACTCAGCACAGTCACCCGACGACAAGACCAGAGCCAGCTTCCATGCAGTGCAGATTAACATACACGGGGTACTGTTCGCCAGGTTGCTGGGCCTGATCCGTCCTTGGGAGTCTCTAGGCAGAATGTCAGAAGAAAGATACAAGGCTGGATGGATAACCAGCGCATGGCAATGTGGCGGGGTGTTTTGAGTACCTACAAACAGGCTCGAAAACTGATTTCGGGCCTCAGTCCGACTGCCAAAACCAGGCTACTCTCCTTTAACAGGACACAATCCAGGGATGTTAATGGAGGCCTTACTGTACCTAACACCCTGAGAAGCCATCTTCACTTAATGGGGCTGATCAACAGTCCCTTATGTAGGAGATGTGGAGAACAGGGGAAACCTCAACCCACGTTCTGTGTGAGTGCGACGCCTTGGTTTCACTCAGACATCACACTTATTTGGACTCCTTTTTCTTGGACCCAGAGGATGTTAGGAGTCTAAGTCTGGGGGCAATTTGCAACTTCAGTAAAGGAACAAGGCTCCCATTATTGGCACCAGATTGTGGGGTCCAGAAGGCCCGTCCAAAGGCCTAGGTGCATCGGGGACGAAAGGGCTCCAACCCAATCACTATTCAATTCTATTCTATTCTAACATACATTCTTAAAAAAATGTGCAGCATGACTGCAAAGGATCCGTCATTGTCAGAAGATTTTACCGAAGTTTTGCGCGATGGTGTAAATGCGAGACGCTCGGATGTGAAGTGGGCTTTCGGGAAGAAGGACGCGGGACTTTGAGATTCCCTGGACCGGCCTCATTACGCTAATTGTTCCTCCAACATGGCGGCGACGACCGGACAACGAACGCCTGCGACACGTTCAGTTTGCACTGCAGGATGCCGTCACATAGCTAGTGGAATCAGGCTTCCGGTTCTCTCGAATTTGGAGAGATGATTTATCAACACAGTAACAAGGCATGTAGTTGGCACTGTGCGACACTTTATATTCATATGAGCGAACTAGTTTGCCACTCATTCTGTATGGGTGTAAAAGCAGGTACCTTACTACGACGGAAGGGCATTTGGAGCTGACAGTGTACAAGAGTGAGGACTTGGTGAGTTGCAAAGGTGGCATGTCGAATGTAGCCGACTTTTTAAGAAAACCTTCTTTAGTATTAGGGATGTATTGGTGAAAACCAACCACGCTGACCAAGATTATTCCCGATTTTCCTCAGTCTTTCCATAAAAATGCTGGAATATTACCTGTCCCTTCAATGTGGAACGCGTTGCGATATACGGACCTTCAATACCTCATGTTGGCGCGTCGCACGGCATGAATGTATTGAAGGGTAATACCAATTTAACCCCATCCCCCGTCCTGGGCAGTAGTTGGAATCTAAACCTCCGCGACAACGAAGGGTGAAATTAGGCCACAAATATTTTCTTCCACGTGGAAAATTTGTCGTGTTTTTCACCACATGGAATAACTCGAAGAAGCGGCTGAAATCCATATAAGACGAAAATGCATAGAACGCAAAATGGAGAGTATTGTATAACCCTAAGAGAGGGAACATACTGGCAGAAACTACAGAGAGGACGGACAGCTCTTGAAAAGTACCGTTAAAACAACCAAGTTGTGTTATGATAAGGAATGAAAGATGTTCTGATGGGTTGGGAACATAGCAAAGATGTTGAAAGAAAGAGGGCATACGAAATGTTGACGGGGAAGTCTATTGGAAAACTATCACTTGGAAAAGATAGGAAGATAATATTAAATTGGGTCTCAGGTTCACAGAATGTGAAGATGGCTCACAGTAATAGTTTGTGAGGCTTTGTATGAGCGGTGTGAACTTTCGGGCCGTACCACGGCACTCTATATCACAAATGGTGGCAAGGAGCGTCCAGCGATACTTTATCTTTGGTACTGTACGGTGAATAGTTTACTTCAAGTATCAGCCACTCAGATCAAGAAACTCGGACTGATCCTCTGAGCCAATCCAAAAGCGGGGCGAAAAAACACAAGACAAGCAATATGCGTATAACATAACATTGAGACGCGTTCGCATAACCATTGTTGCCGTGGAAAAGCAGTAAGTAATACATATCCTGAGTGTGTGTCTGTAGCTCCAGTTATACAGCAGGCAAAGCGCATGTGCCATATTGTCATCTGCGGCCTGTCCTGCTACACCACTTTTTTGCACATTATCTCATAAATGGCACGATTTTCTGGAAAACGTTGTGGAATATAAAATGTGCGTTTTGATTTTCTGTACAAATTTGCCTGACAAATTTATCACTCTTAGAAGAACTGAGCGAAATTCTGTCATAAATGTACGAACGTCTTCATATAAAGTACCCAATAACCATGTAAAGTATTGATGAAACTTGAAATTTATCAAGAGAGTTTCGAAAAATATCCAAATACCAAATTTCATGGAAATCCGTCCAGTGGGAGTCGAGTTGTTCCATGAGAACAGACAGAAGGACAGATGGGCAGAAATGACGTATCTAACAGTCGCATTTTAGCAAAGTTTTACAAACGCGCCTAAAAAAGACCCTCCCCAAGAAAACCTGATATAAAATGATTCATCTTGCTCGCGGTCAGACACTTTAAGCATTGACATACCCCAATCATGTTGTCAACTTTCTGTGTAATGCACCACAAGCTGTAAACACAGTCTAGTGCTCCTGAGGATGGGCGAAATTATCGCCCGCAACATGTTGAGCTGATTGAAACTATTAATAAAATTATTATTGTTGCATCTAGTTGGCTGTTTATATTATTGTATCAGTGATGTACGGTCACACAAACATCAAAAGTCTATAAGATAGTAGCAAACTAAATAAATCACAAAACTGTCTTATTTGTAACAAATCACGGGTGACGATAACGGTCACTTACACAACCATTTGTTACTGTTGTATAGTTAAACACTGTCGTAATACTTGGTTGAGGCACTGCGCTACAAGCCGGAAGGTCGCGCGTTCGATTCCCGATGGTGTCATTGCAATTTTTCACTGACATAATCCTTCAAACCGCACCGTGACCCTGTGGTCGATTCAGCCTCTAACAGAAATGAGTATCAGGAATATTTCTAAAAAACCACAGCTTGTTGTGGACTTTGGCCACTGCCTGCCTGTTTTTTATTCCAATTATATTTAAATCCTCCTCAACCTCGTCTCTACACCCTTTACGTGATCTTCCTTTTTTTCTTATTCCTTCTACTGTAGCAATTGCAATCTGTTTTGGCATTAGTTCCTATTGCATTCTTTCAACATGACCATACCATCTTCATGCTTGCACCGTGCATCAAAGATAAACACTTTATTATCCAACCAATGCATAATATATAATATGTAGGTACAATTAAAATTATAAAATATTTAAAAGTGCTCCAACATGTTTCGGATCACAAAGGATCCATCATCAGAGAGCCTTGTATAGTGCTTGGCTAAAAATTACAAGAATGATTCTATCATGTCCGTTGATATGGACAAGGTCGGTGTTATGGCAGCATATTCTGACTGTAATTAGGTAAAATCAATTTATCTAATTACAGTCAGAATATGCTGCCATAACACCGACCTTGTCCATGTCAACGGACACGATAGAATAATTCTTGTAATTTTTAGCCTAGCACTGTACAAGGCTCCGAAACATGTTGGAGCACTTTTAAATATTTTATAGTTGTAATTGTACCTACATATTATATATTGTGCATTAGTTGGACAATAAAGTGTTTAATGACCATACCATCTTAGTCGGGGGGGGGGCGGGGGGGGAGGGATTTTATAAATTTTAAAGTATCTGTCCTTCGTAATATCTCCTTTTCCCCCTTGTTTGTTCTTATTTTCCTGTGTTCTCCTTCCATTACGTGTGCATAATTTTCCTTGCAGCTTTCAGTTCAAATATTCCGAGCGCGTTAATTTCTTCCGTGGTTGTTGTCCAGGCGTCTGACCCACATGTCTGTGAAAGTCGAATTAAATTCTCATGTAGACGTTTCTAGGTAGGAATTTTGACCTGAATAGTTTCTTGTGTGCCACGCATACGTGATTTGCTGCCACAGTAATGGAGCGAATGTCTGTCAACATTTCAGTGTCATTGTTTACAGCCGATCCTAAGTATGTGAATCTACTAACATCTTCAAACTTAATATAATCTCCTGTCAGATTATGGAGAATGCATTTCCATGTACATGGTTTTCTGTTCATTGATTATTTACTCCATATTCTGCCTTCATACATAATACACTTAATTCATTTAGCAGTCTGTCTTACGACAGGTCCAAAGCCTCATCCAAAGCGAGCTCTCCACACAGTGCGATCTAGAGCTTCCTCCTTCGAATGAGAGTATCCTGTCCTTTCCTTAAGGTCATCCAGTAGCTTCTTATGCATTTTCCACGCCTTCCTGTCACTTCTTCCCCCCCTTTTATCTCTCCTTCAATAACTTGTTGTAGAAGGTAATTTCTACACAAAACGTGACCAATCCAGTTAGCCTTCTGTTTACTTATTTCATGTAGGATATTTCTCTGCTCCTTGACTCTGAGTAATACACTACATAAGGCAAAATGTATAGTCTGTGTTATCTTTTAGACAGACATGTTTCTGCTCTTATAGAATCATCATCACGTAGCCATAAATAACGAAATGTAGTGCATTGTATTGTATTGTAGTGTAGGGTAGTGTACGTGGGGCATACGTACATGTAGCCGTATCGGAATTGTATACATTACACAGTAAAGTAATGCGAAATGTCAAGTAAATTTATGTACAATCTTTAACTAGAATTGTACTTTCGTCCACATTTACTTCGTATATCAAAACATTTCTTACGTGAAATGCAAAAAAGATTGCTCGTTATCGTAGCGAAATAACGAATACTACAAATATTTATAGAATATATTATATTTGGTTTTGATGTTGTGGCTGTGAGTGACTTTATGTGGTGACAGTTGTGATTAGTGTAGTTTGTTGGACTCTACACTCGTTAAGTAGCCTGTGAACTCAGTACTTTTGGGAACAGAGTGAAATAACGCTGACGAATATCTATGCAGTACCGAGGTCGGAACAGGAGCTTCATGATTAAGCCGCTTTGCTGAGAACATCTTACCTGTAGGCTGCATGATGACACTGTGCATATCACAAGATGCTAAGTATAGGAAGGGTCTTCAAACAGACAACATGTCTACCACAAGACACAAGGCAACATAATGAATCCAATACATTAGGCATTTTGTATATTACATTGGACCGATATCAATGCTTACGATGTAGAAATAAAAGCTTTATGTATCGTGGCGTGTGGGGTAGTATGTAACGTCGTGCATTAGGGGTTACTGTTATACAGTGCGACATAAAGCACAGGAAAATAGGCACATTACGGCGACTATATTGCAGTCGGGACAGAAAGATGTCAGAATAATTTATAGAACATTTGTAAAAATAAAGAAAAAAGTTAAAAAGTTTGTTTACGTACCGTCGAATGAAAAACGAAATAAAATCTATCAAGGAAAGATCGTATTTGCTATAGTGACCAGGCTGTAGTCTGGACGATACGGGGTTCGAACCCAGAGGGGAAGAGATGTTTATCTTCTCTACGATGTCAAGACCGAATACGGGACACAGCCAGCTTCCCGGGGGTAAAGCGGCCGGTACGTGAAATTAACCATTCTCCTATATCTAATGTCAAGGTGAAGAATGAATGGAGCTATACCCCTACTTCTTCTATACACCTTCAGAGCGTGGACAGGGACAACTTTACTTAGGCCTACACATTTATTTCCAGGTCGTAGATAACGTGAATTTATTTTGACCATTTTCTTCATCGATTTATTTAACAATATTGCTGCAGTATAAACACATTCTGGATTGCAGTTCGTGCGTCATTCATGTATTTGGCAAGCTGATTCGATAGTATGAGAAGAGAAACAGTATTTAAAGATGCTCGGAGACAAAAATGTTCATGAATATTAAAATTTAGTCTTCTTTCTTAACATCGGAATATAAATCGTACAAAGAGACGCTACTTTGTTCGCTGGAACACACACAGTTCACGCAATTTATTTACTGTTTGTGAGCTTAAAATTGGCATTAGGGTACTTTTGTGTTAAAAGGGGTAAATTTAACGCAATTCCATTACAGGCCTGGACAGGTCTGAGAGTTCCAGGTGGTTGAGGCTCCCAAATTTCAAGACAATCGGCACATGAAGATGGTAAGGGTTGTCAGCCATAAGCACCGGCCGCTTTCACCCCCCCCCCCTCCAGGAAATATTCCTGGTACTCATTTCTGTTAGTGGCTGAGTCAACCCCAGGGCCATAGTGCGACCTGAAGGATTACGTCAATGAAAAACTCCAATGACACCATCGTGAATCGAACCCGCGACCTTCCGGCTTGTAGCACAGTGCCTCAACCAATGCGCCACCGCGTACCCCGTACTCTTGTGTTGCCCACTAAAAAACTGGACAATCAGTGTACTTCCAGGCAGAACAGTGTAGCATTACTTCATGTTACTGTCTCAGGACGGTGGTACATGTATCGCAGTAAGTTCCTGGTTCCAAAATTGACGCAGATGTACAGTTCTGCCAGTGATTACTGTATGTACCACCTTCTGTTTGCCCAAACAGTGCAAGTGTTTCGTACGATTCTTAGAATAAATGAGGAAAATTTGTCGAAACAATACGATTTATTGATCATGGTGATGAAGAAACAGCGTGCTTTCTGCGAGGTACAACTTCAGTTTTAGGTATGTTGTAGAATAATTTGCGACCTGAGAGGGCTAATGCATGCATCCAAGAAAATACTGTTTTAGAATTTAAAATATATAGTTTGTGCATATTTAATGAATTTTTGAAGGCAGAAATAAAAAGTATTTTAGGCACTACTGATTCAGAGTAGGAAAACAGACGCGACCCTAAGCATGCGTCATCCCCGGTTCTTACAGTGTTGGCAGCCACGTGTCTGCAGTAACTGTTTACCTGTATGAGGATTTATTTTGGCCCAATGCATTACACAAAGCCTCAGTCAATGTAATTTAAAACACTTATGTAAACATGTAACAATGTTTAGCTACGAGTATATATAATTTAAGAGGAAGGGAATTATAGACATGGATATACATATAATTATGTAACAAATAAGAAAACTTACAAAGAATAATCAAGTAATACTGATAATAATAATAATAGAAGTAAATGATTTAGGATCGTTCGGAAAGTCTTGAACACGTCATAAATGGAATTTACGATCAGAATAAAAAGAGAAGAAGCGCTCTCGTGTGTTATTTAATATCTACTGGATGTACAACAGATGTCTGACCAAAATTTAATGCTTCAATATATTTGTGCAATTCATAAACCTAACACAAAACAGTAACTATTAATGCCTGTCGCATTTTAACTAAAATTTATACCTACGGGTAGTTAAAATTATGGAGGCGTCAATCCGACACAGAAATAAATATAAATTACATTGGTACTGATTACTCAGCTAGTATAGATATTTATAATGCTGTTACTGGCAAATGGAAGAAGGATGTTTATCTCAGTATTTAACCAACTTGATGCACAAAATTTGTTTCACAATAAGTTTTATTTCATGCCTCTACATGTTTCGAACACATGTGCTCGAAACATGTAGAGGCATGAAATAAAACTT
>Ga0123354_10003617_pt1 | contig 21430 bp, 17 predicted proteins | sample TergutLab28metaG_2_FD_97872 | JGI IMG/M metagenome (GOLD analysis project Ga0123354, IMG submission 97872) | Labiotermes labralis P4 segment gut microbial communities from Petit-Saut dam, French Guiana - Lab288 P4 | ecosystem: Host-associated > Arthropoda: Insects > Digestive system > Gut ... | reverse complement strand
TTTGTCTAAAATGATCGCCATGATTTCCAGCGAACCCACCATCGAGCGGCTGGCGACGGCCAGCCAGTTGTTGTTGCAACCCTTCGGCCTGACCGAGGGCGACCTGGACAAGACCTTGTCGCTGATCGCCCGGCACGAGGTGGATGATGCCGACCTGTATTTCCAGTACACGCGCAGCGAGGGCTGGAGCCTGGAGGAGGGCATCGTCAAGACCGGCAGCTTTTCCATCGACCAGGGCGTCGGCGTGCGGGCCGTGGCGGGCGAGAAGACCGCGTTCGCCTATTCGGACGAGATTTCGGCGGCTTCGCTGGCCGACGCGGCGCGCACCGTGCGCTCGATCGGCGCGGCGGCCCAGAGCAAGCGGGTGAAGCTGCCCGGGTGCCGCCAGGTGGCGGCCAGCCGGGCGCTGTACGGCGATCTGGATCCGATCGCCACGCTGGACAGCACGGCCAAGGTGGGCCTGCTCGAAAAGGTCGAGCGGTTGGCGCGCGCCAAGGATCCGCGCATCATGCAGGTGATGGCCGGCTTGGCCAGCGAGTACGACGTGGTGCTGATTGCGCGTCAGGGCGGCACGCTGGCGGCGGACGTGCGGCCGCTGGTGCGGCTGTCGGTCACCGTGATTGCCGAGCAGAACGGGCGCCGCGAGATCGGTTCGTCGGGCGGCGGCGGACGCTTTGGCCTGACGCATTTCGACGACGCGCTGATCCAGCACTACGTGGACGAGGCGGTCGGCGCGGCGCTGTCCAATCTTGAGGCCCGTCCCGCGCCCGCGGGCGAGATGACGGTGGTGCTCGGCCCCGGCTGGCCGGGTGTGCTGCTGCACGAGGCTGTGGGCCACGGACTGGAGGGCGACTTCAACCGCAAGGGCTCCAGCGCCTTCAGCGGTCGCATCGGCCAGCGCGTGGCGGCCAAGGGCGTGACGGTGCTGGACGACGGCACCCTCCCCAACCGGCGCGGCAGCCTGAACGTGGACGACGAAGGCCACGTCACGCAGCGCAACGTGCTGATTGAGGACGGCATTCTCAAGAGCTACCTGCAGGACGCCATGAACGCGCGCCTGATGAAGGTGGCGCCCACCGGCAATGGCCGGCGCGAAAGCTACGCCCATGTGCCCCTGCCGCGCATGACCAACACTTACATGCTGGGCGGCGACAAGGATCCGCGCGAGATCGTGGCCAGCATCAAGAAGGGCCTGTACGCGACCAATTTCGGCGGCGGCCAGGTGGACATCACCAGCGGCAAGTTCGTGTTCTCGGCCAGCGAGGCGTTCTGGGTCGAAAACGGGCGCATTCAGTACCCCGTCAAGGGGGCCACCATCGTCGGCAGCGGGCCGGAGTCGCTGAAAAAAATCAGCCTGATCGGCAACGACATGGCGCTCGACTCCGGCGTCGGTACCTGCGGCAAGGAGGGCCAGAGCGTCCCGGTGGGCGTGGGTCAGCCCACGCTGCGCATCGACGGATTGACCGTCGGCGGTACGGCCTGAGCCGGATGTGCTACAGTAGTTGAGTCATGAACACCCGTGCCGCTTTCGGCTTTTACTTTTGGTTCTCGGTCCTCGGCGGACGAGAGGCGATCGTGTAAGCGCAGCAAGCACAGCCCCGACAAAACCGCCGACGCGACCAGCCCGGCGGTTTTTTTGTGTCCCGACCGTTTCAAGTCATCTTCCTCAAAGGACTTCGCACCATGAACTCGACAGCCGCGCAGCGATCCACCGATGCCTGGCGTGCGTTGCAGGAACGCACCAGCCAGACCGACGACGAACGCATCAAGGACATCACCGTGCTGCCGCCCCCGGAACACCTGATTCGCTTTTTCCCCATCCACGGCACGTCCGTGGAGGCGCTGATTTCCAGCACCCGCCAGGCCATCAGCCGCATCGTGGCCGGCCAGGACGACCGCATGCTGGTGGTGATCGGCCCCTGCTCCATCCACGATCCGGCGGCGGCCCTGGAGTACGCCCGGCGGCTCAAGCCCCTGCGCGAGCGTTATGCCGACGCGCTGGAAATCGTCATGCGCGTGTACTTCGAAAAGCCGCGTACCACCGTCGGCTGGAAGGGCCTGATCAACGATCCCTACCTGGACGAGAGCTACCGCATCGACGAGGGCCTGCGCATGGCGCGCCAGTTGCTGATCGACATCAACCGCCTCGGCCTGCCGGCGGGCAGTGAGTTCCTGGACGTCATCAGCCCGCAGTACATCGGCGACCTCATCAGCTGGGGCGCCATCGGCGCGCGCACCACCGAAAGCCAGGTGCACCGCGAGCTGGCCAGCGGCCTGTCGGCGCCCATCGGCTTCAAGAACGGCACCGACGGCAACATCAAGATCGCCACCGACGCCATCCAGGCGGCGGCGCGCGGGCACCACTTCCTGTCGGTGCACAAGAACGGCCAGGTGGCCATCGTCCGCACCGAGGGCAACAAGGACTGTCACCTCATCCTGCGCGGCGGCAAGGCGCCCAACTACGACACCGCCAGCGTCGAAGCGGCCTGCAAGGAACTGGAGGCCGCCAAGCTGCACCCGTCGCTGATGATCGATTGCAGCCACGCCAACAGCAGCAAGCAGCACGAACGCCAACTGGACGTGGCGCGCACCGTGGCCGCGCAGGTACGCGGCGGCTCGCGGCACGTGTTCGGCGTGATGGTGGAAAGCCATCTCCACGGCGGCGCGCAAAAATTTACCCCCGGCAAGGACGCCGTGGCGGCGCTGGAATACGGCAAGAGCATCACCGACGCCTGCATTGGCTGGGACGGCACGCAGATCATCCTGCAGGAGCTGGCCGAGGCGGTGCATGCGCGCCGTGGGCAGCACGGCGTACGCGCATAAGCTACTTATTTTGTAGCGCCCGCAGCAGGCGCTGGTGTACGCCGCCGAAGCCGCCGTTGCTCATGCACAGCACATGGTCGCCGGCGCGGGCGGCGGCGACCGCCTGGCGCACGATGTCGTCGACGCTGGCGGCCACCCTAGCGCGCGCGCCCAGGGGAGCCAGCGCGGCGGCGGCGTCCCAGTCCAGGCCGCCGGTATGGCAAAAACTCAGGTCGGCCTGCTCCAGCGCCCAGGGCAGTTGCGCTTTCATGGTGCCCAGCTTCATGGTGTTGCTGCGCGGCTCGAACACGGCGAGGATGCGCTGGCCCCCCTGGCCCGCCGCGTCGAGCTGACGGCGCAGGCCGTCCACCGTGGTGCGGATGGCGGTGGGGTGGTGGGCGAAGTCGTCGTACACCGTGATCTCGCCACCGGCCACGGCCACCCGCCCGCGCACTTCCATGCGGCGGCGCACGTTCTGAAAGCGGCCCAGGTGGCGCGCCGCTTCGGCGGGCGGCACGCCCACGTGTTCGGCGGCGGCGATGGCGGCCAGGGCGTTGAGCTGGTTGTGCGTGCCCGACAGCGGCCAGCGCACCCGGCCCGCAGGCGCGCCGCGCTGCTGCACCTTGAAGTCGGACGCCTCGCCGTGGGCGGTGAAGTCGCTGATGGCGCTGCCGAAACCCCGGCGCTCGCTCCAGCAGCCCTGGGCCAGCACGCGCGTCAGGCTTTCTTCCAGGTCGTTGACGATGATCCGGCCCGAGGCGGGCACGGTGCGCACCAAATGGTGGAATTGACGTTCGATGGCCGCCAGATCGTCGAAGATGTCGGCGTGATCGAACTCCAGGTTGTTCAGCACCGCGGTGCGCGGGCGGTAGTGGACGAACTTGCTGCGCTTGTCGAAGAAGGCGGTGTCGTACTCGTCGGCCTCGATCACGAACAGCGGGCGGCGCTGGCCCGCCGCCAGCGCGCCGAGCCGGGCCGAAATGCCGAAGTTCAGGGGCACGCCGCCGACCAGAAAGCCCGGCGACAGGCCGGCGGCTTCCAGGATCCAGGCCAGCATTGAGGTGGTGGTGGTCTTGCCGTGGGTGCCGGCCACGGCCAGCACGTGGCGGCCTTGCAGCACGTTTTCGGCCAGCCACTGCGGGCCGCTGATGTAGGGCGCGCCAGCGTCGAGGATGGCTTCCATCAGCGGGAATTTGGGCCTGCCGTCGGCCAGCCGGGCGCGGCTGACCACGTTGCCGACCACGAAGACGTCTGGCTTGAGCGCCAACTGGTCGGCACCGTAGCCTTCGATCAGCTCAATGCCCAGGGCGCGCAACTGATCACTCATGGGCGGATAGACCCCGGCGTCGCAGCCGGTGACGGTGTGCCCCGCCTCGCGCGCCAGCGCGGCCAGCCCGCCCATGAAGGTGCCGCAAATACCCAGAATGTGAATGTGCATCGGGGGATTCTAGGGGGCGCCCCTAGGCCTTGAATTGCTCGCGCAGCTTCAGCTTCCAGAACTTGCCGGTGGACGTGCGCGGCATGGCGTCCAGGAACTCGTAGCGCTCGGGCAACTGCCATTTGGCGAAGCTACTGGTCAGCAGCAGTTGGTTCAAGGCCTCAGGCGTGGCCTGCGCGCCGGGCTTGAGCACCACGCAGGCCAGCGGTCGTTCGCCCCACTTTTCGTCAGCGATGGCGATGACCGCCGCCTCGGCCACGGACGGGTGGGCCATGAGGGCGTTTTCCAGATCCACGGAACTGATCCATTCGCCGCCCGACTTGATGAGGTCCTTGGTGCGGTCGCTGATCCGCATGCAGCCCAGCTCATCGACGCTGACCACGTCGCCGGTGCGCAGCCAGCCGTCGGCGGTGAACTTGTCCGCTGGCGCGCCGACCTCGTGGTAGCTGCCGGTGATGAACGGACCGCGTACCTGAAGCTCGCCCACGCTGGCGCCGTCCCAGGGCTGGTCGCGGCCATCGTCGCCGCGCACGCGCAACTCCACCAGGGGCGCGGGCAGGCCGGCCAGGGCGGCGTGGCGGTATTTTTCATCCGGGCCGAGATCTTCCAGGGCGGTGGTGGCGTAGTTCAGCGTGCCCACGGGGCTGGTCTCGGTCATGCCCCAGCCGTGCATGATCCAGATGCCGTGCCGGTCGAAGGCGCGGATCAGCGACTCGGGCACCGCCGCCCCGCCCACCAGCGAGCGCATGCCGGCGGGCAGCTTCCAGCGGCCATGGTGGGGCGAATCGGCTTTCAGCGAGGCGTCGTAGGTCTGGATCAGCGTCATCCAGATGGTGGGCACGCCCAGCGACACGGTGGGCGGCTCCTGCGTCATCAGGTCGAGCAGGTCGTCCGGGTGCAGGTGCGGCCCCGGAAACACCAGCTTGGCACCCACCATCACGGCGATGTAGGGCATGCCCCAGCTGTTGGCGTGGAACATGGGGGTGACCGGCAGCACCACGTCGGTGTTGCGCGCGCTGTTGAAGTCCGGCATGCAGGCCGCCAGCGAATGCAGCACGGTGGAGCGGTGCGAATAGACCACGCCCTTGGGCTGGCCGGTGGTGCCGGAGGTGTAGCACATGGCGACCGGGTCGTTTTCCTCGTGCGGCGCGTAGGCAAAGCCGTCGGCGTCGGCGCCGGCCAGCAGCGCTTCGTAATCGGTCAAATCGGCGGGCACGAGCGCGCCGGAAAAGGGGAACACGATCACCCGCTCGAACGGGTGCAGGTGCTTGAACTTCTCGTACAGCGGCAGCAGCACGTCGTCGATGACCAGGAAACGGTCCTGCGCGTTGTTGGCGATCCAGCCGATTTCGTCGGCCGCCAGGCGCAGGTTCAGCGTGTGCATCACCCCGCCGGCGGCGGGAATGCCGAAGTAGCACTCCAGGTGCGCGTGATGGTTCCAGCACAGCGTGGCGACGCGCTCGCCTTTTTTCAGACCCAGCGCCTGCAGCGCGGCGCCCAGGGCGCGGGTGCGGCGGTAGAACTCGCCGTAGGTGTGGCGCTTGAGGCTCTTGTCCGGCAGGCGGGAGACGATCTGGTTGCGGTGAAACAGCTTGCCGGCGCGCTCCAGAAAGTGGTTGAGCGACAGTTGCACGTCCATCATGGTGGTTTGCATGGCGAGGAGCTCCTCAATGGGGTGAGCGCACTTTGCCGGATGCGAGGCAGAATGGCATCCATGGAAACCCTGATGCACGAGATCGCCGCCGCCGCCGCGCGGCTGGTGGTCGAGGAAGGGCTGGATTACGGCGCCGCCAAGCGCCGGGCCAGCCAGCAGTTGGGCGCACCGGCGCGCGCCGCGCTGCCCGACAACGATCTGCTGGAGGCGGCGGTGCACGAGCACATCGCCGTCTTCCACGCCGACACGCAGCCGGGCGAACTGGCGGCGCTGCGCCGGCTGGCGCTGCTGTGGATGGAGCGGCTGGCCGAATTCCGCCCCTACCTGGCGGGCGCGGCGTGGCACGGCACGGCGACGCGCCTGTCGGACATTTACCTGCAATTGTTTTGCGATGACCCCAAATCGGTCGAAATTGAGCTCATCAACCGCCAGATAAGCTACGAGGCGCGCACGGTCAACGGCTTCAACGGCGCGCCGGTAGAGGCGCTCAGTCTGTCTTGCCCCTGCCCCGAGTTGGGCGAGACGGTGGGGGTGCATCTGATGGTCCACGACCACGACGACCTGCGCGGCGCGCTGAAACCCCGCGCCGATGGCCGCTCGCCGCGCGGCGACCGCGCGGCGCTGCTGCGGCGCATGGCGCAGGAGGCGAGCGCCTCGTAGGCGGCGAGAGCCCGCCGCCATTGAGCGGCTTCCAGGCGAAAAACAAGATCAAAGGCCAGCAATTGCGCGCATTGGCGCTGAATTGGGGCGATCCGGCGGCGCTTGCCGGCCGGTTCGACGGTCGGTTGAGCGCGATCGGTGGCCAGTGGGCCGGATGCAACCGTGGGGCCATGCGGGCTAAGGGTGTGCTGTTCAGCGCGGCTCTTGGCCCCGATGGCTGGCGTGCGCGGGGCTAAGCCGGGCCAGTTGAGGTCGGCGGCCCGGTGGTCTGGCGGAAAGTGGCCAGAGATGCGATAGATCAGTCAATCCGGTGAAATTAAAGCGAAATCGGGAAAATTGGTGCTGAGTTGAGTTAAATTACAGTTCTTTCAATGCCAAGATAACTTGCATGGACCTGCGCAAACTCAAGACCCTGATCGACCTCGTGTCGGAGTCCAACGTCTCTGAACTGGAGATCACCGAAGCCGAAGGCAAGGTGCGCATCGTCAAGGAAGCGCCGCCCGCGCCGGTGCAGGTGGTGCATGCGCCCGTCGCCGCGCCGGTGGCGGCGCCGCTGGCCGCCGCGCCCGTGGCCACCGCCGCGCCGGCCCCGCAGCCGGCGGGCTTCATCGTCAAATCGCCCATGGTCGGCACCTTCTACCGCTCGGCCAGCCCGGGCGCCAGCCCGTTCGTCGAAGTCGGCCAGAAGGTTAGCGAAGGCGACACGCTGTGCATCATCGAGGCGATGAAGATCCTCAACGAAATCGACGCCGAAAAGAGCGGCACCATCACCCAGGTGCTGGGCGAGAACGGGCAGGCGGTGGAATTCGGCCAGCCGCTGTTCGTCATCGAATAAGCGGACCGCGGAGCAGCGGATGTTCAAGAAAATTCTGGTCGCCAATCGGGGCGAGATCGCGTTGCGCGTGCAGCGCGCGTGCAAGGAACTCGGCATCAAGGCCGTGATGGTCTATTCCGAGGCCGACAAGGACGCCAAGTACGTCCGGCTGGCCGACGAGGCGGTGTGCATCGGCCCAGCGGCGTCGGCGCTGAGCTACCTGCACATGCCGGCCATCATCTCGGCGGCCGAGGTCACCGACGCCGAGGCCATCCACCCCGGCTACGGCTTTCTGAGCGAGAACGCCGACTTCGCCGAGCGGGTGGAAAAAAGCGGCTTCCAGTTCATCGGCCCGACGCCGGAGTCGATCCGCATCATGGGCGACAAGGTGGCGGCCAAGCAGGCCATGATCAAGGCCGGCGTGCCCTGCGTGCCCGGCTCGGACGGCCAGTTGCCCAGCGACCCGGCGGCCATCAAGCGCATCGCCAAGGCCATCGGCTACCCGGTCATCATCAAGGCCGCTGGCGGCGGCGGCGGGCGCGGCATGCGCGTGGTGCACACCGAGGCGGCGCTGATCGGCGCGGTGCAGATGACCAAGGGCGAGGCGGCGGCGGCCTTCAACAACCCGGCGGTGTACATGGAGAAGTTCCTCCTGAACCCTCGCCACATCGAGATCCAGGTGCTGGCCGACAAGCACCGCAACGCCGTCTACTTGGGCGAGCGCGACTGCTCCATGCAGCGGCGCCACCAGAAGGTGATCGAGGAAGCGCCGGCGCCGGGCATCGCGCGCCGCCTGATCGAGCGCATCGGCGAGCGCTGCGTGGCCGCCTGCAAGAAGATCGGCTACCGTGGCGCCGGCACCTTCGAGTTCCTGTACGAAAACGGCGAGTTCTACTTCATCGAGATGAACACCCGCGTGCAGGTCGAGCACCCGGTGACCGAGTGGATCACCGGCGTGGACATCGTGCGCACGCAGATCATGGTGGCCGCCGGCGAGAAACTGCCCTTCACCCAGCGGCAGATTCAGCTCAAGGGCCACGCCATCGAGTGCCGGGTGAACGCCGAGGACCCGTTCAAGTTCACGCCCTCGCCGGGCCGCATCACCACCTGGCACGTGCCGGGCGGGCCGGGCGTGCGGGTCGATTCGCACGTCTACAACAACTACTTCGTGCCGCCCAACTACGACTCCATGATCGGCAAGATCATCGTTTACGGCGACACCCGCGAACAGGCCATCGCCCGCATGCGCACGGCGCTGGACGAGACGGTGGTGGAAGGCATCAGCAGCAACATTCCGCTGCACCGCGAGTTGATGGTGGACGCCAAGTTCATCGCCGGCGGCACCAACATCCACTACCTGGAAAAGTGGCTGGGCGACCACCATCGCTAAGGGCGGGCTGACCCGATGTTCGAACTGCGTCTGCTTTGTCCCGAGGACCGCGTCGAGCCGGTGAGCGACGCGCTGGAGGCGCTGGCCGCGCTCAGCGTGTCGGTCGAGGATGCCGACGCCGACACCGGCGCCGAGCGCGCCCTGTTCGGCGAACCCGGCTTGCCGCCGCCGGCGCAAAGCTGGTCGCGCTCGCGCCTGGTGGCGCTGTTCGTCGACGAGGCGACGGCGCGCCAGGCCGCGCAATTGCTGGCCCCGCAGGACTTTTTCGACGGCTGCGCGGTGCAGGCCATTGCGCCCGTGGCGGACCAGGACTGGGTGCGGCTGACGCAGTCGCAGTTCGAGCCGGTGCCGGTCACGCCCACGTTCTGGATCGTGCCCACCTGGCACCAGGTGCCGGCGCAGGCCACGCAGGTGATCCGGCTCGACCCCGGGCTGGCCTTCGGCACCGGCACCCACCCCACCACCCGCATGTGCCTGCGCTGGATCGCCGCCCATCCGCCCGCCGGCCAGCGCGTGCTGGACTACGGCTGCGGTTCCGGCATCCTGGCCATTGGCACGGCGCTGCACGGCGCCGCCGAGGTGGATGCCGTGGACATCGACGAAGCCGCCGTGCAGTCCACCCGCGACAACGCCGCCGCCAACGGCGTGCGGCTCGCCGCCGGCCTGCCCGACCGCGCCCAGGGCCAGTACGGCACCGTGCTGGCCAACATCCTGGCCACGCCGCTCAAGGTGCTGGCGCCGCTGCTGTGCGGCCACGTGCAGCCGGGCGGCGCGCTGGTGCTGGCCGGCGTGCTGGAGCGCCAGACCGAAGAGCTGCAACAAGCCTACGCGCCCTGGCTGACGCTGCAAGTGGCTGACGCCGAGGACGGCTGGGTACTGCTCACGGCGCGCCGAGGTCTCTGAAGCCGGGGCATGGCGCTGCCTACAATCGTGTCCATTCTTTGACCTCGCTGCAACGGGGGTAGCTGTTTCATGGGCCTTGTCACGCGCTGCCCGGAGTGTTCGGTCATGTTCCGGCTGGTGCCGGACCAGATTCGCATCGCGGCGGGCTGGGTGCGCTGCGGCCAATGCGGCGTGGTGTTCAATGCCTCGGCGCACATGCTGCCGTACGAGCAGACCGAGTGCCCGGGCGCGTCGCCGACGCCACCGGATCTTCTGAAGCCGGCGCAGTTCGCGCCGCCCCCACCGCCCGCCCCGCCCGCATGGAGCGAAGCCTCGGCCGCGTCACCGAAGGCGGACGCCGCCGCCCCGGAACCGCCGTCGGAAGCGTTCGCCCCGACCCGGAGCGATGCCATCGGGGAGCCGGACGACGCTGGGGCGTTGCCTGCGGCGACGGCCGGCGACGCGAGCGCGGCGGACGCCAGGGGCGCGCCCGTCACGCCCGAGCCGCCGGCGGTCAGCCCGCCCGCGACCCCAGCGAGCCCGCAGGCTGAACCGGGCGCCAGCGGGTTCGGCGCGCCGGAGCGCGCCAGCGCACCCGCATCTGACATGCCGCCGGACACCGAGTCGGGCGCGGACGAGGCAACCGAGGACGAGCCGCCCGAGCCGCCCGAGCCGCCGACCCTGTTTGCGCAGACCAGGCTGGCGGGGCAGTGGCCCGCGCCGTCGTTCGTCGCCGAGGCCCGGCGGCGCGCGTTCTGGTCCTCGGGCCCGATCCGGGGACTGTTGGGGCTGGCGCTGCTGCTGTTGCTGGTGGCGCTGGCGCTGCAAATCGCGCTGAGCGGCCGCGACTGGCTGGCGGCGCGCGAGCCGCGGCTGGCGCCGGTGCTGCGCGCGCTGTGCGCGCCGCTGGGCTGCCGCATTCAGCCCTACCGGCAGCTCGATGCCATCATTATCGATGGCTCGTCGTTCAAGCGCGCCGAAGGCGGGAGCTTTCGCTTCAGCGTCACCTTGCACAACGCTTCCGCGCTGCCGGTGGCCAGCCCGGCGCTGGAACTGACCTTGACCGACGCGCGCGACCATCCCCTGGTGCGCCGCGTCGTCACGGCGTCCGAACTGGGCGCGCCGCCGACGTTGGTCGCGCACGGCGAGTTCAACGGCGCCAGCACGTTCACGGTGAGCGAGGACGCCAATCCCGGTGCCATCACCGGCTACTTCCTGACTGCCTTCTACCCCTGAAATGAACTCCCCCCCAGGCTTCACTCGCTGCGCGATGTTTCGCCTCCCCCCTCAAGGGGGCGCGCCCACTGGCCAGGGGGACCCCGGCCACGGGCGTCCTGGCGCGGCCTGCTCCGCGGCCACTCGATGACTCTTGGGTTGCCTGCGTCGCGGGTGACGCGGCGCGTCATGGATCACTGAATTTTTTTTATGGATCAACCTTCATCATGGCCACCTTGATCTGCGGTTCGCTTGCCTTCGACACCATCATGGACTTCGAGGGGCGCTTCGCCCAGCAGATCCTGCCGGAGCAGTTGCACATCCTGAACGTGTCGTTCCTGGTGCCCCACTTGCGCCGGGACTTCGGCGGCTGCGCCGGCAACATCGCCTACGCCATGCGCGCGCTGGGCGGCGAGCCGCTGCCAATGGCGGTGGTGGGTGGCGACGGCGCCGACTACCTGCAACGCCTGCGCGCGCTGGGCATCGGCACCGACCACGTGCTGCAACTGGCCGACACCTACACCGCGCAGGCCATGATCATGACCGACCGCGACAACAACCAGATCACCGCGTTCCACCCCGGCGCCATGATGCAGGCGCACCGCCAGCGCGTGCCGGCGCGCGCCGACATCCGCCTGGGCATCGTCTCGCCCGACGGGCGCGAGGCCATGCTCCAGCACGCCGAGCAGTTTCACGCGGCGGGCATTCCATTCGTGTTCGATCCGGGTCAGGGGCTGCCGATGTTCGACGGCATGGAGTTGAACCACTTCGTCGACCTGGCCGACTGGATCACCGTCAACGACTACGAGGGACGCATGCTGTGCGACCGCACCGGCGCCGAGCTCGGCGCGCTGTCGTGGCGCGTGCGCGGCCTCATTGTCACGCTGGGCGGCGATGGCTGCGAACTGTGGGAAAACGGCGTCCGGCGGCACGTACCCGCCGAGCCGCCGACGCAGGTGGTCGATCCCACCGGCTGCGGCGACGCCTGGCGCGGCGCCCTGCTGTACGGACTGGAGCGCGGCTGGGATCTGGCGCGCTGCGCGGCGCTGGGCAACCGGCTCGGCGCGCTCAAGATCGCGACGCGGGGGCCGCAAAACTACGTGGTCGACGCCGCCCTGCGCGCCTGAAAAAAAACCCGACGCACTATGCGCCGGGTTTTTCGAGGCCGGCCGCAAGCGGCCGGCAAAGGGGCTCAAACGCTCAGGGCTTGTTGCCGGTCGGGAACGGCCAAGCGGCCTGCGGGCTCAACGTGGTTTGCGCGGCCGGCTTCTTGGCGGCGGGGGCCGCTTTTTTCACGGCGGGCTTGGCTGCGGGTTTGGCAGCAGGCTTGGCGGCAGGTTTCGCTGCGGGCTTGGCGGCGACCTTTTTGGCCGACGCGGCTTTCTTGGCCGGGGCCGCTTTTTTCGCCGGGGCCGCTTTCTTGGCCGGAGCGGCTTTTTTCGCGGCTACCTTTTTGGCGGGCGCGGCCTTCTTGGCTGGCGCAGCTTTCTTGGCTGGCGCAGCTTTCTTGGCTGGCGCAGCTTTCTTGGCTGGCGCAGCTTTCTTGGCCGGAGCGGCTTTTTTCGCGGCTACCTTTTTGGCGGGCGCGGCTTTCTTGGCCGGAGCAGCTTTCTTCGCCGGAGCAGCTTTCTTCGCCGGGGCCGCTTTCTTCGCCGGAGCGGCGGCCTTCTTGGCGGCCGGTTTCTTTGCAGTTGCCATGTTTTTTCTCCTTGATGGGTTGAACGTTCAACGACAGGAAACACTCCGCGCCGGTTGGACGCGCGCGAAGCGATTCACGGTGCTGGAACACAGTCCAGCGCCATGAACGGGGACGCAGCCACCCTCGAGCGCGTGCGCGCCCGACGGTGGTTGCTGATTCAGTGACTGCGCGGGATGGGCCGCCGCCAGGATGCCGTGTTCCTGATTCATGCCGGGGCGGGAGGCGGTGCGGCGCGCGGAGCGCCTGGAAGCGGTGGCGACGCCTGCGGCGCAGTGGCATGTGAACCCGACCGCTTGCTCCAACTGCATGAAATTTTCTTTCCGAATCGGCATGTGATTTCCAATGCTCCGATTATGGGAGCAACGTGCGCGAAATGCAAAGACTTGCACTGCATGATGACGCGCTGAGTGTTGCAGCAAGGCATCGCAAGGTCTCAGGGAAAGCAGGCCGGCGGCCAGCTCAACGCGCGCTGCAAGCGGTCCCAATCGAATCCCGGACCGGGGTCGCGCTTGCGCCCGGGCGCGATGTGCTCGTGCCCGGCCACGTGCGCGATGGGATAGCGCTGCGCCAGCGCGGCGCACAGCGCGCCCAGGGTCTCGTATTGAGCGGCTTCGAACCGGCCGCCCTCGAGGCCTTCCAGTTCGATGCCGACCGAGTAGTCGTTGCAGTTCTCGCGTCCGCGATGGCGCGACGCGCCGGCGTGCCAGGCCCGGTCGTCGCAGCCGACGAACTGCCACAACGCGCCATCGCGCCGGATATAGAAATGCGCCGACACGTGCAGCGCGCGCAGCTGCTGAAAGTACGGATGGGCGTCGCAGTCCAGCTGGTTGGTGAACAGCGCCTGCACCTGATCGCCGCCGAATTCGCCCGGCGGCAAGCTGATCGAATGCACCACGATCAGGCTGACTTCGCCGCCCGCCGGCCGTGGGCCGTGGTTGCTGGACGGCAGGGCACGGGCGAAGCGGTACCAGCCGGCGCGCCACAACGCGGTGTCGTTCATGGGAGCGCCCCACGCAAAGGTGCCCGAAGGGCGGGGCGGTTGCGCGGCCTCCTTGGCACGCTCCGTTTTTCAGGTGGCGCCGTCACCACCCCGGCGCTGCGCGCCACCCCTCCACGGAGGGGAATAAAGACCGCGCCGGGGGGCTGTTCAAGAAGGTTCATGGCCCTCCTCATTGCCCGGCGCGGTGATGCCCAGCCGGGCGATCCGGTAACGGAGCTGGCGCGGGTTCAGGCCCAGACGGGCCGCGGCGGCCGCGCGGTCCAAGCCGGTTTCATCGAGTGCCTGCAGCAGGATCTGCCGCTCCTGCGCGTCGAGCCAGGCTTGCAGGTCGGTGGGCGGCGACGCGGCGCGCTCGTCCGTCGCCTCGGCGGGCGTGGGCGCCAGGGGCGGCGCGCCGGCATCCAGCTCGCCGCCGTCGCCCAGCGCCACCGCGCGGTGCAGCAGGTTTTCGAGTTCGCGCACATTGCCTTGCAGCGGCGCGCTGGCGATCTCCCGCCACTGCCGTTCGGACAGGCCGGGCGCGGGCAGGCCGGTGTCGGCGGCGATGCGCGCCAGCAGCGCCTGGCACAGCGCGGGCAAATCCTCGCGCCGCTCGCGCAGCGGCGGCACGGTGATTTCGATCACGTTCAGGCGGTAAAACAAATCCTGCCGGAAACGGCCCGCCCGCACTTCGGCGGCCAGGTCCTTGTGCGTGGCGCTGACGATGCGCACGTCCACCGGCTCCTCGCGCGCCTCGCCCAGCGGGCACACGCGCCGCTCCTGGATCGCGCGCAGCAGCTTGGCCTGCATGGCCAGCGGCAGCTCGCCGAGCTCGTCCAGAAACAGCGTGCCGCCGCGCGCCGCCTGGAAAAAGCCTTCCCGGTCCTGCACGGCGCCGGTGTAGGAGCCCTTGCGCGCGCCGAAGAATTCGGCTTCCAGCAGGTTCTCCGGAATGGCGCCGCAGTTGACCGGCACGAACGGGCCGCCGCCGCGGTGGCCGCACGCATGGATGGCGGTGGCCACCAGTTCCTTGCCGGTGCCCGACTCGCCATGCACCAGCACTGGCGCCATGCTCTGCGCCACCTTGGCGATGCGCTGCTTGACGGCGCGCATGACGGGCGAGTCGCCGATCAGCCGGCGCAGCGCCTCGGCGCCGCTCAAGCCGGGGCCGCCGCTGACGGCGGGCGCCGGCGTCGGCAGGGGCGCCGGTGCCGCCAGCCGCGCCTGCAAGGCCGAGTTGACCACCGCCCGGAACTGCTTGAGATCGACCGGCTTGGTCAGGTAGTCAAAGGCACCGGACTTGAGCGCATCGACGGCGTTCTCGGCCGAGCCGTAGGCCGTGATGACGATGCAGCGCTCGCCGCGCTGCGCCAGCGTCAGCTCGTGCAGCAACTCGAGTCCCAGGCCGTCGGGCAGGCGCATGTCGATGATGGCGACGTCGAAGGCCTGCGCGGCCAGTAGCTCGCGCGCCTCGGCCAGCGTCCCGGCGGCCCACACCTGGTGGCCTTCGCGCAGCAGCGCCAGCTCGTACAGGGCGCGCAGATCGGGTTCATCGTCCACCACCAGCACGCGCGCGGTGCGGTCGGCAGAGGCATCGACGGTCATGATGAAGAGGTCTCTTGCAAGGGGGCCGGGATCGCAAGCGGTCCGTGGGCGCGCCGGAAACTGATGAAAAATTCGTTGCCATCGACGGCCTGGCCATCCTGGACGCGCGGCCTGCGCTCATGGCCGATCAGCGCGCCGTGACGCTCGCACAACTCGCGGCAGATGAACAGCCCCAGCCCGCTGGAGCGGGCCTCGGAGGAAAAGAACGGCTCGAACAAATGGCGGCGCACCGACGCATCCAGCGGCGCGCCGTCGCTCCAGACCCGCAGCAGCGCCGGGCCGTGGGCCACGGCGCGGGTGGACACCTGGATGGCGGCGTCCTTGCGGCTGGCATGGCGGGCCGCGTTGTCGAGCAAGTTGACCAGGATGCGGCGCAGATGATCGCGGGCGAACAGGACCTGGATGCCCGGCGCCTGCAAGTCGACGCGCAGGCGCGCGCCGGCTTGCTGCTGGGCCAGCCACTCGTCGCAGAAGGACTGCGCCTGCTCGTCGAGCGGCAGCGCCTGCGCGTCCTGCTCGCCCTGCACGCGCACCACATCCAGCACGTCCTCGACGATGTGGCCCAGGCGCTGGGCGTTCTGGCGCACCATGGCCGTCAGGCGCTGCTGCGCCGGCGCGGTGAGGTCTTCCTCCAGCAGGGCGTTGGCCTGGCTGATGGCCGCCAGCGGGTTGCGGATTTCGTGCGCCACCGCCGCCGACATGCGGCCCATGGCGGCGAGCTTTTCGGTGCGCAGGCGCGCTTCCATCTCGCGCAGGTCTTGCAGGAACAGCACGCACAGGCCCGCGCCCGCGCCAACCGAAGGCGTGCGCTGCGTGCGCACCCGCAGATGACTGCCGTGGCGGTCTTCGTGGTGCAGCGTGACCTCCCGCGCCTCCACCGGCCCGTCGGCGAAGGTCTGGCGCACCAGGTCCACGAGCTGCGCCCAGGCCGGGTTGTCGCGCAGGCTGAAGCGGTCGGGCGTCAGTTCGCGGTCGACCGCCAGCATCCGATGGGCGGCGGGGTTGGCGGCCCGCACGGTGCACTCGTCGTCGATCACCAGCACGCCGTCGGACAGTGTCTCGATCACCAGGTTGTTGACCAGCGACTGCATCCGGGTTTCGGCGCGGCTGTAGCGCACCTTGGCCTGCTCGTGCGCCAGGCGAGCGGCCAGCCGGTTGATCAGCAGCGAAAACGCCAGCAGCCCGGCGCCGGCCAGCCCGGCCTCGACGATGCCGGTGGCGTTTTCCCATGCCGCGGCGTGGGCGCTCCAGACGGCGCTGTCCAGCGGCGTCAGCGTGGCCAGCGCCGCCGTGCCCAGCGCCAACTGGCGCGAGCCCAGGATCGCCGCCGTCAGCACCGGCAGCGCCAGCAGCGGCATGTAGTTGATGTCGGTCGCCTGCAGCGACTGCAAGGTGACGATGAACATCAGGTCCACCCCCACGGCGTACAGCCATTGGGCGTCGAACGGCGCGCCCGGCCCGCGCGGCGGACGCGCCAGCAGGCGCACCAGCACCGTGATCACCAGGTAGGCCAGGTACAGCGCCAGCAGCCAGGCCGACACCGCGCGCGTGGTGGTCAGCGCCAGGTGCAGGCCCGGCACGGCCAGCGCGATCAGCACGCGCGCCGACATGAAGTTGCGCCAGCTGCGGGCAAAGGCGCGGTCGACGGCATCGTCCGCGGGCAGCGACAGGGCGGGCCACGGGGGCGGCGGCCGCGAGGCGCTGAGCCACGCCTGCGGCCCCGGCGGCGTGCGCGCGGCGCTCATGCGCCTTCGGCTTCCCGTCGGTGCTGGATGCAGCAATACCTGCCGTTGCGGCCCGGCACCGCCTCATGACTTGGCACGTGCGTGCCGCAGCGCGCGCAGCGCGCCATCGGCACGGTCGTCGGGCGGGGGCCGCTCGGCGGCGGCGGCTGGCGCATCCGCCGCCCGCGCTGCCACAAACCGACGCCGGCCAGCACCGCCAGCAGCACGACCATCCATTTCATGCGGCGCGCCCCAGCAGCACTTCCAGCACGAAGCGCGAACCCACGTAGCCCAGCAGCAGCAGCGCCGCGCCGATGTAGAGCACGCGCACCGCGCGCCGGCCGCGCCAGCCGAACTGCGAGCGCCCCACCAGCAGCGTGGCGAAGGTCAGCCAGGACAGCAGCGTGAACACGCGCTTGTGGTCCCAGCGCCAGCCGGTATAGGCACCGCCGTAGAGCTGTTCGCCGAAGAACACCCCGGCCAGCATGGTCAGCGTCAGCAGCACGAAGCCGGCGCCGATGAAGCGGAACATCAGCCGCTCCAGCGTCAACAGCGGCACGCCGCCCGCCGCCGCCTGGGCGGCCTTGCGCATGTGGGACTCGGCGCGCGACATCAGCCAGCCGTGCGCCACCGCCACCGCGAACAGCCCGTAGGCGGCGATGCCCAGCGCCGAATGCAGCGGCAGCAGCGGCGATGAGCTTACGTGCAGCGGCTCGCCCGGAAACACCAGCGCCAGCGCGATGGTCAGCGTGCCGAACCCGGCCAGCGCCCAGCGCGCCCGGATGCGCGGGTACAGCTGGCTTTCGATGGCGTACACCGTCAGCACCAGCCAGACCGTGATCGACAGCGCCGGCGCCCAGCCGAAGCGCGGCGGCTCGCCCAGCAGGTTCCAGGCCAGCAGCAGGCCGTGCAGCAGCCAGGCCAGCAGCAGCACCCGCCGGGCGGTCACGGCGCCGATGAGGCGGGTGGCCAGCGCCGGCACCGCGTAGGCCAGGGCGGCGGCGGCGGCCAGCAACAGGCTGACGGGAGAGGCGCTGGCTAAAATCATGCGTGCAAGTTTAGGGCAACGCCGAAGCGAATTTCCCGCGACGTGCGCATTCCAACCGCCTTTTTTGCGCGCGAACTCCCTCATGGCCACCGCACTCACCGACAAACTCTCCAGCCTGGTCAAACGCATTTCCGGCCAGGCCCGCATCACCGAAAGCAACGTCCAGGACATGCTGCGCGAGGTGCGCCTGGCCCTGCTGGAGGCCGACGTGGCGCTGCCCGTGGTGCGCGACTTCATCGCTCGCGTCAAGGACAAGGCGCTGGGCCAGGAAGTGCTGGGCAGCCTCAAGCCCGGCCAGGCGCTGGTGGGCATCGTCCACCGCGAACTGGCGGCCACCATGGGCGAGGGCGTGAGCGACCTGAACCTGGCCGCCCAGCCGCCGGCGGTGGTCCTGATGGCCGGCCTGCAAGGCTCCGGCAAGACCACCACCACCGCCAAGCTGGCGCGCCATCTGATTCAAAAGCGCAAGAAGAAGGTGCTGACGGTGTCCGGCGACGTCTACCGGCCGGCCGCCATCGAGCAGCTCAAGACCGTCACCGCGCAGGCCGGCGCCGACTGGTTTGCCAGCACGCCGGAGCAAAAACCGCTGGACATCGCCCGCGCCGCGCTGGAGCACGCCCGCCGGCATTTCTACGACGTGCTGATCGTCGACACCGCGGGCCGGCTGGCCATCGACGAAGCGCTGATGCAGGAGATCAAGAGCCTGCACGCCGCGCTTGACCCGGTGGAAACCCTGTTCGTGGTCGACGCCATGCAGGGCCAGGACGCCGCCAACACCGCCCGGGCGTTCAACGACGCGCTGCCGCTGACTGGCATCGTGCTGACCAAGACCGACGGCGACTCGCGCGGCGGCGCCGCGCTGTCGGTGCGGCAGATCACCGGCGCGCCGATCAAGTTCGCCGGCGTGAGCGAAAAAATCGACGGCCTGGAAGTGTTCGACGCCGAGCGCCATGCCGGTCGCATCCTGGGCATGGGCGACGTGGTGGCGCTGGTCGAGCAGGTCACCGCCAACGTCGACCTCGAGGCCGCCCGCAAGCTGGCCGACAAGGTCCAGAAGGGCAACAACTTCGACCTGCAGGACTTCCTCGGCCAGTTGCAGCAGATGAAGCAGATGGGCGGCCTGGCCAGCCTGATGGACAAGCTGCCCACCCAACTGACCGCCAAGGCCAGCGATGGCGACTTGCAGCGCGCCGAAAAAGACGTCCGCCGCAAGGAAGGCATCATTAACAGCATGACGCCCGACGAGCGCCGCAAGCCCGCGCTGCTCAAGGCCAGCCGCAAGCGCCGCATCGCCGCCGGCGCCGGCGTGCAGGTGCAGGAAGTCAACCGCCTGCTCAAGGAATTCGAGCAGATGCAGGGCATGATGAAGCAGATGAAAGGCGGCGCGCTGATGAAGATGATGCGCCGCATGGGCGGCGCCAAGGGCCTGGGCGGCCTGATGGGCGGCGGCATGCCGCCGTTGCCGCCGGGCTTGGGCGGGCCGGGTGGCAAGGGCATGTTCTGAAGCGGACGTGTTGGCGCCGCGGGCGTCCCCTCTGTGATTCCCGGCCACGGAGGGGAATAAAACCACCTTCCTCTTCAGGGGAAGGCCGGGGTGGGGCGGCGGCGGCTGACGCAACCGGGCATCGCGCCGCGAAAGTGTCAGCGAGTCACTCGAACCCGCGCTAAAAATCGTCGTTGACGCCCGGCGCCAGGCTCTCGAAGCGCGTCAGCGGCTTGAGGAAGGCCAGCTTCACCGTGCCCGTGGGACCGTTACGCTGCTTGCCGATGATGACCTCGGCCACGCCGGGCTCGCGCGACTCCTTGTTGTAGTAGTCGTCGCGGTAGATGAACATGATGATGTCGGCGTCCTGCTCGATGGCGCCGGATTCGCGCAGGTCGCTCATCATCGGGCGCTTGTCGGTGCGCTGCTCGACGCTGCGGTTGAGCTGCGACAGCGCGATCACCGGGCATTGCAACTCCTTGGCCAGCGCCTTCAGGCCACGCGAGATCTCGCCCAGCTCGGTGGCGCGGTTTTCCTCGCTGCTGTTGGTGCCGCTCATCAACTGCAAATAGTCCACCACGATCAGGCCCAGCTTGCCGCACTGGCGCGCCAGCCGCCGCGCGTTGGCGCGCAGCTCGCTGGGCGTCAGGCCCGGCGTCTCGTCGATGTGCAGGCTGATGGTGCGCAGCCGCTCGATGGTTTCGGTCAGGCGCGGCCACTCCTCGTCGCTCAGCCGCCCCGTGCGCAGATGCCCCTGGTCGATGCGGCCAATCGAGCCGACCACGCGCACCGCCAACTGCGCGGCGCCCATTTCCATCGAGAACACCGCCACCGGCAGCCCCTCGTGCAGCGCCACGTGCTCGGCGATGTTGATGGCCAGCGCCGTCTTGCCCATCGACGGGCGCGCCGCCAGCACGATCAGGTCGCCGCCCTGCAGGCCGGCGGTCATGCGGTCCAGGTCGGTGAAACCCGTCGGCACGCCGGTCACGTCGTTGGGGTTGTCGGCCATCTCCTGCACGCGGTCGAGCAGCTCCACCACCAGGCTGTCCATGGGCTGGAAGCCCTGCTTCATGCGCGAGCCTTCCTCGCCGATGCGGAAAATCTTGGCCTCGGCCTCGTCCAGGATCTTGTCCACCGCCTTGCCCTGCGGGCTGAAGGCGCTGGTGGCGATCTCGTCGCTGGCGGTGACCAGCTTGCGCAGCACCGAGCGCTCGCGCACGATCTTGGCGTAGCTGCGGATGTTGCTGGCGCTGGGCACGTACTGCGCCAGCGAGTTCAGGTAGGCCAGCCCGCCGGCGTCGTCGGCCTTGCCCTGGCGCTGCAATTCCTCGTGGACGGTGATGACGTCGGCCGGCTTGGTCTCGTTGATCAGCTTGCCGGCGGCGGCGTACACCAGCCGGTGCTCGTAGCGGTAGAAGTCGCTGTCGGTCAGCAGGTCGGCCACGCGGTCCCAGGCGCCGTTGTCCAGCAGCAGGCCGCCCAGCACGCTGGATTCGGCCTCGATGGAGTGCGGCGGAATGCGCAGCTGGGCGATCTGGCGGTCGGTCGGAAGATCGTCGCCGAGGTCGGCGAGGCTGGGAGGCAGGACATAAGACATGCTCCCCATCCTACGCTGCCGGCGGGGGCTTGTCATCGGATAAGTCTGTGGACAAGCCGTGGGGAGACGGTGGGTTTCGTGGGTATTTCCGGGGCACAACAAGGGAAGGCATCGCCCGCGGCAAGGCGGTGGACTGATGCTTCAGGACGAGCGCAGCGCAAGGCGTGGAGCGAGCGCGCACCTGCATCAGCCATCCGCCCCTGAGGCTTCCGGATCGAGAGGCTTTATTAGAGGAGGTGGCGCGCTTCCTTGGCTTCTCCGGAAGCGGGCAAAGGCCTCCGGGAAACGTCGTGTTACAGGCCGAACGTAAAGTATGCGAATAGTCGCATTCGCGAGAGTCTCGATTGTGTTAAAAGTTCAACCTCATTTGTAAGGGTTCGGCCTTATTCCATCCATAAAAGGAGTATGTGGTGCAGAGGCGTGCCATCCATCCAAAAGCG
>Ga0123354_10003616_pt1 | contig 21431 bp, 23 predicted proteins | sample TergutLab28metaG_2_FD_97872 | JGI IMG/M metagenome (GOLD analysis project Ga0123354, IMG submission 97872) | Labiotermes labralis P4 segment gut microbial communities from Petit-Saut dam, French Guiana - Lab288 P4 | ecosystem: Host-associated > Arthropoda: Insects > Digestive system > Gut ... | reverse complement strand
GTGTCCATTCGGTACTATTGGGGAAGGTAACTAGGGTGGAAGTGTTTTGGATGCCACAATCAGGTGTCGGGTGAGCTACGCTGCAACTAGTACCATCAGTGCGATACCAATCATAATCGGCGTAAGCTGTACCGTTAGCGTCTGTGCCAGTGGGGACAGTGATGGTACGATCGTTATTGTCGTAGGTGGGAACTATGATGTCGCCAGGATTGATGGTGGGGCTATCAGTTGGTATGCTATCGGTGGATATGTTCTTTACAGAATAAAGAACCGACGAGCTATCCATCGTTTGGGAGTCCACAATTGTTGAACCATCTTTAAAGGTTGCGCTACGGTTGGCGTAACCAGTATAACCAACTCTACCAAACGTGCCGCTATATACATTGAACGTGCTATCTGTACCCGAAGCTTTGCTAGTATCAATAGTATCAAATAAATCCGCCGGGACAGTACCAACAGTGGAATCCATAGCGTAACCTTCAAAAGTCATCAAAAACATGTATGGGAATACAATACCACTGTCAGTATTAATTGAGCTGAATAGACCGGCTGGAATTGTGCCAACAGTGGAGTTTTGGGCATAATTATTAAAAGTGCCATTAAATGTTGCCAAGAAGAACATACCATTACGAGTATCCATCGAGTCAAACAGGCCAGCTGGGATGGTGCCAACGGTGGAGTTTTGAGCAAAATTCATAAACGTATTTTCAAACATACCCACAAAATCATCAGCCTGACTAGTATCTAGAAAGTCAAACAGGCCAGCTGGGATGGTGGCGGTAGTGGAATTGCGGGCAAAATCGGCAAAAGTATAATCAAACATCATCCCAAGGTTGACGTCGCCAGCAGTTGATACGTTAGTAAATAGATTAGCTGGAATACCTATGGCATTGTACATGCCATAAAACATGAAACTAAAACGAGCGTCAACCCCATTAGTTCGCATCAAATTGGTCAGCATTGTATCAATAGATAAAAACATCGACTGATAAATAACCGAGCTTGGGTTATTTGTAAGATTCGTAATAAACGCGCCAAAAGCATCAAACCAGCCAATCTGAGGCGTACCGTTAGGTTGAATTGTAATTTGGTATTGTCCAGCCGAGGCATAGGTATGGGCTACCGCCGAAACGCCAGAGGAACTACTAGTGCCAGAGACTGGTTCAATATTACCATCACCCCAATTAACTAGCCAGTTATACGGTTTGCCACCGCCGCCGTGGTCATTGGTAGGTATGGCAAAAGTCAGGCCGGTGTTAGTCAGGCCACCTTGTGCGTCGAGCTTGGTATTAATCGTAAACGCGAAACATTCCGAGTTGCCGTTACAGCCTGGAATCGTCGAGGGGTCAGCGGCCGCTAAAGCTTCGGCTGTTTTAGGTTGAAAAAAGGTGCAGGTAACAACCGCAAACACTAAGGACAATATGATTGGCAACCCAAATATTAAATAACTGATCTTTTTAGCGATTCGCATCAAATGGGCTTTCCCTCGCATTTAGGTTTCTGTTTCACGCTCTTATAAAAAAGTTTATCTTATCTTGTACAAAAAGGCAAATTTCAGCTATTTTGGCCAACGAGCGATGGCATCGGCAATGACTTGCTTAGCGACTTCTAGGCCGTCAAAACTTTTTACTTCAGTGCTGCCAAGTTTTTTAAGATCCTTGTAATGATTAAAATGAAACTCAATTTGCTTAATTAACTGTGGTGGTAAATCATCTAATTTTTGGTAAAAATCGCCGTTGCTACGATCATCGGCCGGCACAGCAATAATTTTATCGTCGACTTCACCGCTATCGACAAATTTCATCACACCCAAAATTCGGGCTTTTAAAAAGATCCCGGTAGTTAGCGGTTGGTCAGTAACTAATAATACATCCAGTTCGTCACCGTCTTCGTCAAGTGTTTGCGGGATAAAACCATAGTTGGTCGGCTTGGCAAACACCATTGGCTCTAAACGATCTAATTTGAACGCACCGACTTTGCGATCCCATTCAATTTTTTGGTTGCTGCCCATTGGAATTTCAACCACCATGTTAATTTCACCATTTTGGTAATCACCAGCGTCTAAAATTTTATTAAAATCTGCCATTTTGTCTCCTTATATTTGGTAACTAGTTTAGCACACAATTTTCAAGGTTCGCATGTCCATCTTGATAAAATGCTCTAGATCTTTGCACTAAATCAATATAATCCGTAGTTTTATAACCATAGCTAATATATTTTAACAATGCTTTGTGATCCATGGTTTCATTCAAGTAGGCAGATATCATCCACGCCAAATCGTAACCACTATATTTTCCTTCAACAACAAAAGTCTGCATAGACTGTAACTCAGATAATGTCGGGACATACGACATATTGGCAATCCGCGTGATAACTTTTTGAAAGCCTTCTTCCCCTGGTTGCTTACGTTGCCCAGACAAAAATGTGGCTAGACCTTCACTCAACCACGCCGGAAACCGCTCTGTCGGTTGTTGATCAACAGCATAAGTATATTGATGGACTAATTCGTGATTAACCCCAAGTAAAACACTTTGTGTTGGATTTTTTACATATGGTTTCCGTCTAGCTAATTGCTCTGGTGTAGAAAAGCTAATAATGCCATGGACACCACCGTGATTATTGTTTGAAAATCCAACCGCATAATCAGGTGCGTCCTCACCTAAATAATAAAGTTTTTTAAAGCTGGCTCTATTTGGAACCAGATTAACATCTATATTTGGCAATACCAGCTCAAATCAATCGTTCATTTTGGTTTTGAACTCCGCCAGATTTTCTTGCATAACTTTAGCAAATTCCGTATCATTGGGCGCAAAATTAATTCGAAAATCTGAATTTTCTAAATGTTCAACATTATCTAAAACTTGTTCTAACAGCTGTGGCCGCTCAATTTTCTTCTTAGCTATAGTTGGATCTTTTTCCACGTTACCCTTCCAAATACTCACGAATATTGATGGCCGCCGTGACGCCCTCGCCGCAAGCGGTAATAATTTGCTTGGTTGAACCGCTGCGGATGTCGCCAACGGCGAATATTCCTGGCTGGCTAGTTTCAAATTTTTCATTCGTTTTTACGTAGCCGTCATTATCTAACTCAATTCCAACATCTTTTACAAAATCATTGGCCGGTTGCATACCGGCAAAAATAAATACGCCGTCGGTTGGCAGTTCGAAAGTTTTTTCAGCTTGCAATTTTAATCCAGTCACATGTTGACTGTTCCCCGATATTTCTAGAACCGACGTATGTTTGTGCAAAATAATCTTTTTGTTTTTTATAGCTATTTGCAGTTGTTGCTTTAGATGCTCCGAAGCTTTAACATGACTGCGCACGATTAAATTAACCGGCGCAAAACGCGTTAAAAACAAAGCTTCTTGTACGGCCGAATTGGCGCCGCCGATCACAGCGATTTTCTTATCTTTATAGAACGCACCATCACACACTGCGCAATAGTGTACACCGCGGTTTAAATATTCACTTTCGCCCGGTACGCCTAATTTTTTATAAACCGAACCGGTGGCAATTAGTACTGTGCGCACTACAACGGTTTGCCCGTCAACTATTAGTTCTATATTTTCACCATTCTTAGTAATCGACGACACTTCGCCGTATTTTAATTTTGCGCCGAATTTTTCGGCTTGCTTTTGCATGTTGGCGGCTAATTGCCCGCCGTTCACACCATCGGGAAAACCAGGAAAATTATCAATTTGTGCAATCGACACCAACAAACCACCAAACGCAGTTTTTTCATAAACAGTTACGTTTAAACCTTCGCGCGCGGCATAAATGGCCGCCGTTAGTGCCGCCGGGCCAGAGCCAATTATCGCTAAATCCATCATGATGTGGTTTGTGAACCATAAAGCTGTTTATAAAGTTCCAAAGTCCGGTCGGTATATGGAATGTCTTCAACCTGCGGGATAACCAGCACAATAAACTTTAGCGGTGTGTTTGGTGGAATATAGCCAGCCTGACCCTTAGTACCGCTGCCGGTTATGCCGTAAGCTTTACTGGCCGGTATAGTTAATTGTCGCACGCCACCAAATTTCATGCCTATGACACCTTCTGTCCAGCCGGCGATCAAACTACCGCTGGCAATTGGAGTTTTTAATGAACCATCACTAAACGAACTATCAAACACGCTGCCGTCTGGCTGCCAGCCGATATAATAGGCGCTGTATTTAGTATCTTTCGTAATTTCAGCACCATCACCCACCACTAAATCTTCGGTTTTGAGTTCTTTGACGTTTTCGGCGTTAAAAGCCTTGGGATGATCTTTAAATGGTTTAAAAATATCGTAATACTTGGCTGATAATTCCTTAGCCTGGGCATCAACCTTTTTTTGACGTTCAGCCAGTAGCGTTTGTAGTTCGGTGCTTAACGCCTGTTGCTTGTTGCTATCGTCGCGCTGCTGTTGGCTGTTAATAACCACCATAATATATAGCCCAATAGTGCTAAATAACATCAAAACTGCGATTACAATAATCGCCACCCTAGTACTAGTTTTCGTTTTTGTTGCCATTAAATTACCTCCGCATTTAGTTTATTTTTCGCCGACTGTTCAATCTGGCGCATAATCGCAGCAATTTCTGTACCGTTTAGAGTTTTGTCGTAACTAGCTATTTCTAAGTGAAAGGTTATATTTTTGGTCGACTGATTGTCACCTTGATAGATATCAACTGGATTTATAGTAAACCACATCCCGGTTGTTTCTAATGTTGTGCTTATAACCGACTGTAGTTCAATGTAAGATACCTCGCTGGCAATTTTTAGTGTTATATCCCTTTTGGCTATGGGGTAACGACTAATAAGTCGGAAACGAGTATGGCTACTTTCAAACTTGATCATGTTGTCTAGGATCAGCTCGAAACCAGCTGCTGGTTCGTCAAGCTTGAAATTATTACACACATTCGCCTTATATTCACCTATCACACCTAGTACTTCACCTGTCGTGGCTTCTTCAATCTTGGAACGACGTTTTTCTTGTAATGGAATATCTGTTGCATTATCAGCCGTGAGTGGTGTGTATTTGACCTTTATACCTAGCTCCATGAACAATTTGTCAGCATATCTCTTGGCCACGTAATAAGCTGGGTATCCTAAACCACTATCTAACAATGCTAAGGCAATTTTGTCCTTCTCTACTGGCACACCTTCATCTGTTAGGCCCCATTTTTTCTGATACACTTTGTTTATTTCAAATAATGTAAACTGGCTATAGCTATCATCTAGGTTAGTATAAAGCTTTTCCAGCAAACTAGGCGTTAAACTTTGCCTAACATATTGCAACTCTGGGCTGATAGCATTAGTAATTCGATATGAGTTCTTTGAATCCTGACCAGCGTTATTTAGCAGCTCACCATCTACGAAACTATATGTCAATACTTCGTTTGCCCCCTTACTAGCTAGAATATTCCTAATTTTTGCTTTCAAATCTCCCAATTTGTCTGGTTGTGGTTGCATGTAGCTACGTTTTGGTAGCGCAGGTGTAATGTTATCAAAGCCGTTGATTCGGCCAACTTCTTCGGCGATGTCTTGCCAAATGTGGATGTCGGTACGCCAATACGGAGCAGTTACAACTAGTTTGGTATTATCTGCCATAACATCAAAGCCGACATTGGTTAGTGTGCTTATAACACTATCTAAAGCCACATCTGACCCCAATAAATCGTTGATTTGTGTTAGTTGGACACTAACGGGTTGGTTTTCGATCTTTTTGGGATAGCAATCAGTAATTTGTGAAATCTGTTTTGCATTACAATGTTTATCGTAAACCCGAACAGCCTTACGAATCACAAAGTCAGTCAGTGCTGGTGGTTGGCCTTTCGTAAAACGTGTAATAGCTTCGCTAAAAATGCCATGGCGGAATTGTGTACCGCGCAAGCTATACAAATCAAACGTTGCACTTTCTACAACAATCCGTTTAGTGTTTTTGTCGATAGCCGTGTTCATACCACCCATTGCACCGGCTAATGCCACCGGCACATTGTTGCTAGTTATAACAATATCCTTTTGGTCTAACGTAATAGTTTTGCCATCTAACAGTTCTAGTTGTTCACCTTGATTAGCTGCACGCACGATGATCTTTGGTGTCTTAGTGCCACCAACTTTGACTAACTTATCGTAATCAAAAGCGTGTAGTGGTTGGCCAGTTAATAACATCAGCTCGTTGGTTACATCTACAACTCGATCAATCGATCGCATACCACTGCGGGCAATGTAAGTTTGCATTTGTAGCAAATAGTTCCGTGGCGGTTTAGCTGGCAGCTCTAACACAACCGCTTGGTAACGTGGGCACAGCTCGACATCTTTAATCTCAACCTCAATATTACACAATATTTTTGCCGTTTCCAAGGACGAACCTTTGAAATAGTCCCGCTCGGGTTCTAGTAGCCATTGTTTCGTTTCATATTTTTTGCCTAAAATTCCGCAGACTTCACGCGCAAAACCTGCCACCCCAAAACAGTCTGGCCGATGGGTTAGTGATTTGTTTTCAATATCAAGCAGCGTATCATTTAGCTCAAACACATCAGCGAAATCATCACCAGGTTTGGCATCTGCCGGGTCGATTTCGGCAATTGCCAAGTGGTCGGCACTAAAATCTAGTTCGTCTACACCAGCTAGCATGCCTTCGGATTCTACACCCATTAATTTGCGTTTTTCTAATACTAGCGGTTCTTCGTTATAGCTACTTGGCAAGATTGTTTTAGGCGGTAACCACACAGCCAACATGCCTGCCCGCACATTGGGTGCACCGCAGACTACTTGGTGCTCATTTTTGCCATCCCATACCACGCATTTATTCAAATGGTCGCTACCTTCCATTTTTTCGGCTACACGGACTTCAACAATTTTGATACCTTTGTACTTTGGCGCTAAATCTGTTGTGCCTTCAACTTCGACCAGCCGTGCCCCGATTAACTCCACTAATTCGTCAGTCGGTATATTAATATCGACAAATCTTTTTAGCCAGTTTAATGAAATAATCATTTGCCCTCCTCCAATAATTCACCCGTATTAGGGTCAACCTTTCCAATATATCGTTTTGCGCACTGTCCACTATAGGCACCCATGCCAGGTTCTAATGGCGTGCCGCCAATTAGCTTACATTCTTCTTCGGAAAGATTCTTGTCAACATAAACCTCATACCGAGACCGTGTCGTATTCGGACTGATAACATCAGTCATGTAAAAATCGGCTACCTCTGTTGTCTGTGGGAACATTAGTACTACCACTATAGCTACAAACGAAATTGTCATAGCTATAATCATACCAAATATTAACAAGTGTTTTACGTGCTTGGTCATTTGGCTACCTTCTTTGCTTGGTACTTTTTAAGTCTTTTTAGCGCCCGTCGCAATTTAGCATCAACGATTTGTTCAATTTCATCTTTGCCATACATTTGTTCTAACGTACCGACTGTAACTAGCACATCCGCCGCTTCTTCACGGATATGTTGTAGGCTTTCTTCTATTGCTTCTGGGCTGCTTTTTGCTTTGTCGCGCCACGATTTACATAACTCTTTAGTTAATTCAGCCATTTCTTCAATTGCCATACGCTTTTGTAAATCTTCACCAAAACCAGCAATCAATTTTTTCGAGATTTCTGCTCGTTCTTTGTCGGTTAGCCTAGTCATCGTAAGGCCTCTTTCAATAGTTCTGGTATCCAAGGTTCACATTTATAGCTACCGTCCAAAATACTGTCTACGGCCACCCATTCCCAACCCACCAAACCGTCACCATTGTTTTTGATCGAAATCGGTGCGTTTTCATCTAGTTCACCAACATAATACAGATCGATTTTGCTAGCTTTAGTTTGTTGCGTTTGATACTTATCAGCTTTTACCAGCCACAACGAACCATGATAGCTAAAACCTAATTCTTCATTTAATTCCCTTAGCAGAGCTTCTTGTAGCGACTCGCCCGGTTCAATGTGCCCACCAGGAATGCTATGATCGCCATCATCATGCAATAACAATAGAACTTTATCTTTCACTACATTAAACAAAACGGCCTTAGCACTAACCTGGAACAATTCGTAAAGTTCCCCATCGTGGGTTTTGTCATGCGCTGTGACCGTCATCGTCCACTCCTGGCTGCAACAGCAAATTGCATAAAATAGTTTTCTAGCTTATCAGCATCAGCAAAATTATTGTCATAAAATAGCGCCAAGAATTGATCACGAGCTAGTAAAACCTCGCGTAGTTTGGGTGATTTTTGTTTTACCAAACCCTCAGTTGTGGCATCGAGCAAATCAAGCCCCTGCAAGATTGCACCATTCTTCGATTTTTCATCACCACGCCGCTCGGCCGAAATCGCTCGTCCAACTTCAGAGCCAATATTACCCATCTGCTCATCAAAAGAAAACTGTGCCCACCTAGTACGACTGATACGAAACCCCGATTTAAGCTTTTTTTGTAGCTCATTAACACTGATTTTATCAACTTGTTTCATTTTTCACCTTTCTGCGCTGTCATACAAATGAAATTGGATCTTTTACCTTTAAATATTACGTATTCAACCTTACTAAATCCTGTTTGCTTGACTACGTCTTTAATTTCATCTGGCGTCCAATAGCTAAAATAGCGTGGAACGCCAAAACTATTATCTAGCTCACCATTTGGATGTTCAGCTTTATACTTAACACTAAATGCAAACCGGCCATTTTGGTTTAGTGCATTAAATATTTGTTGTATAGCTGTCTTGACTTCATCTGGCGTAAAATGTACCAAAACTGCATTCGCAACAATATAATCATAATTATAGTTAAACGTGTCTTTGATTAAATTAAATTTAATTGGATTAAGTTTTTTTTCTTTTAGTATTTTTAAAAAACTATTAGCCGCATCTGATGTTTGAATGCTATAGCCTAACGATATGATATATCTTGCTAAGTCGCCTGTGCCAGAGCCAACTTCGAACAGCTTGGCATTTTTAGGTAGGCCATGTAAAGATTTATCAATCCAGCCACCACCATAATTATTTGGATCATAACTAAAACGATCCACAAATTTATCAATATGCTGTTCATAAACTTCCAGAGTTTTTTCATTCTCTCGGCTCATTTAAGAATCTCCGCGAGCTTTGCCATGACAGCTTTAGCCATTAGCTCACGTCCGGCATCATTTGGATGAAGACCATCTATAAGTAGACCAGCGTTTATTTTACCGTTTTCTATAAAGCTCTCCATCACATCAATATATATGGCCTGCTGTTCTGTACAAACACCTTTGATCACATTGTCAAATTCTTGTATACGCGCATTGGTATATACATGATCCCCCCAAGGTACTAGCGTAGTGCGCCTTTCATCACATGGTGTCAAACCCATAAAGATTATGTTGTTAGTATATTTTTTGGCCAGTGTGTGCAACTTTTCAAGATTTTCCTTAAAGTGTATTGGGGTTGAAACAGGTTGGCCGTTGAAAATCCTGGAATCATTTATACCAATACCAAAAATTACGATAGAGGGCCATTTGTTGATAACTATTCGAGCTTCGGCTTCAAACCCGGGCAAGATATCATCAGAAATAACAGCAGCAACAGCAAAATTATAAAATAACGGCGAAGCTTGCATGGTGTTATTATCAATGGCCGCTTGGTCAAACTTTCGCCTAATGCGTGCCAACCAACCACCTTCAACATCCCAATAACCTTGGGTAATACTATCTCCGAATGCTAACACATCGTAGCTCATTTGAACTCCTTCAAAAATCGCAATTTACCACTTTCAAAGTAGCGGATGTCGTTGATGCCGTATTTTAGCATCACCAGGCGCTCGATGCCGCCACCCCAGGCAAAGCCACGATATTTGTTAGGGTCGATGCCAGCCATTTTTAGCACGTTAGGGTGAATCATGCCGCAACCTAACATTTCTAACCAACCTTTACCGCCCAAACTGGCCGGTTTTTCGATCAAAAATTCTAGGCCAGGTTCCACAAACGGAAAATACGCCGGTTGAGTTTTAATACGTAGTTTTTGCTCGTAATAAGCTTCAAAAAACTCACGTAGCACCGCAATCATCTGACCCAAAGTGGCATCACTACTTACAAACACACCTTCGCACTGGTAAAAAGTATGCTCGTGCACGGCGTCTAAATCTTCGTTGCGAAACACTCGGCCGTAACTTACCACCGCAATCTGCCCGCCAGCTTCTAGTTCTTTTTTGCCATTCTGCAAAATTCGATACTGCATAGTACTAGTGTGCGCCGGTGGCACAAAGCCTTCCTGCGTTTTAAAACTATCGTAACTATCGCGCGCTGGGTGGTTAGGTGGAAAGTTTAACGTTTCGAACATATGAAAATCATCATCTAACTGACGTGATTCAATGGCCGCAAAGCCCATTAAATTATAAATCCGCACCACTCGTTCCAGTTCTGTCATTAGCGGATGCCGGCTACCGTGATCCATGGTTAATAATGCCGGGCGTTCATTAACTGGGGTATTTGGCGCCCACGGCGCAGTAATATCTATCAGCGTGACTGTTTCGTTTAGTTTTTCGGCTTCTAAAACCTTAATGAGCTCTTCTAATTCCTTTTTTAGAGCATTTAATTTTTGGCCATATTCTGGTCGCTCGGCCGCTGTTAAAGTCGGCAGAACTTTATAGAGTTCTTTAAGTTTTTTACTACGCAAAACTTCGCGCGGATTATCGGCCTTTTTGGCACGATCAAGTAACTCTTTACGAACAGACTCCAAATTCATGTCATTATTTTAGCACAAAGAAAGCGATAATAACACCTACGGCCAACACGCCAATCACAATCCAGGCCAACGTCATTTTATCCATTGGCTTTTTATCGCGGGTTGGATCTTCAAAACCATATTCGGTATGAATATCGTCAACACCAGCGGTTTGCTCAGACTTTTCACGTAATTGCGCAGTAATCCGTTTTTGTAATTCCGTTTGTTCATCATTTTGATTAACAATTAAACCCATAACCATAAGTGTAACATATTTTTTGTGCTATAATATCTATATCAATTTAAGGAGGGTCTAGATGGCAACCACAAAAGCCAAGACAGCCACAAAGGCTAAAACCACGGCAAAAAAAGCAGCTCCTAAAAAAGCCGCTCCAAAATCAAAAGCCTTGTTCGCCAAAAAATACACTGGCAACGAGACAGTTCAAAACGTCTGGAAAAACCCTGCATTCCTCGGCGCCCTGCTAGCGGAATTTGTAGGTGTTTTCCTATTAACAATAGTAATAATCGCCACTAGCGCTTCGCCGCTATACGTCTTGTTTGGCGTAATCGGCATTAGCGTGGCGGTTTATGCACTTTCGGGTGCCCATATTAACCCAGCTATCACGGTTGGGCAATGGGTAACACGCCGCATTTCATGGATTCGGGCTATCGCTTATATCGTAGCTCAGGTTCTAGGCGCATTACTAGCCTACGTAGTGCTAAAAGCATTCATAGGTGGTGCCCCAGCAGCCGACGCATCTTTGGGCCAACAAGCTCCAGAGCTATTCAAACTAGTTGCTATACCAGAAGGCAAAGAATGGTTCTTGGTCTTCACGGAATTGCTAGCAACCGGCGTGTTTGGTTTCTTCTTTGCAAGAGCCCTACACTACAAGCGCAGCGTTTACACATTCGCAGCCACCGTTGGTGCTGGTTTGTTCATTGCGTTGATTCTAGCTATTACTACAACCAGCTACGTTAGCGGCGGGTTTGTACTAAACCCAGCTGTAGCTTTTGCGCTAGAAGCATTCGCCAACCAAGATAAAATGGCATGGGCAATCTTCATTTATGCAGTTGCTCCGCTAATTGGTGGCGTGATTGGCTTCGTGCTAAGCGATGTAATGGCCAAAATTACCGATACCGAAACCGACGCTTAATACTAAAACAAAGGGTGGAACCACAAAAAGACGCCTCGTCGTGGGGGCGTCTTTTTAGCTAGTATGATAATTCCAAATTCCTAAATGACCCTTTGCCGGAATTGGCATTTTCAGAGCCTGTATATCTTTTAGAACCCACATATACCTATCGACTTGCCAGATGCCGCAAAGATATTGTTCGGGATAGTTGGTTTTAATTTCTTCAATTAATTTACTATCCATCAAACGACAATCAACCAACTGGCACTTAGCAATAATGTAGCCATATTCAAAGTCGGTATTAGGCAACAATGAAAGCGGGTTTTGATAATCAATTAGATTTTGTCTAGTTAATACTCGCTTACTAGTATGAATATACAACTCACCTCGATACTTAGTAGCCCAGCTACGAGTTTCTGTCTGCTTGATTCCCTCTTTCACCAAACTAGCCCATGGTTCTAGCAAGCTAATAACCTTCATTATTACTCCAACGAAGGCTTATCAATTAACAGTGGATCAATTGATTCGTCGCCACCGGCGATTTTGATAACGTCTTTGTCAACTTTGCTGAGTTCTTTGTGGGCACTGTTAAAATGATTCACCGTAGTGCCTAGGCTAGCGCCTAGTTTATGCATAAACTCATCGAACTTGTTGATGTGTGTGCCTAGCTGGGCGACGCGTTTTTGAATGTCCTTGGCCTGTTCTTCGATCTGCAAACTACGCAAGCCTTGCAAAACCGTTTGCAGATAGGCAATCAGCGTGGTTGGGCTGACGATGATAACTTTTTTGTCGCGAAAAGCGTAATCAATTAGGTTGCGGCTGCTACCGCCCTCGCCAACGTTGTTGATAATTACATCATAATAAAGTGACTCACTCGGTATAAACATAAAGGCTATGTCCATGGTATTTTCGCCTGGGCGAATGTATTTGGCGGTTTCATCAATGCGGTTCTTAAGATCTTTTTTAACTTCTTGTTGCAGACGGGTACGTTCGGTTTTGCTATTACTTTCTACCATACGGTTGTAGTTTTCTAGGCTGAATTTGCTGTCAATCGGCAGAATTTTGCCTTTGTCTAAAAACACCGCTGCATCTACCGCTTCGCCGTTTTTAAACCGATATTGCATTTGGTACACACCGACTGGTAACACGTTGCCCAGCACACTTTCTAGTTGGTATTCGCCAAATACACCGCGCTGTTTGGGGTTTTGCAGCACGTTTTGTAGGGTTTTAAGGTCGCTGGCAACATCGGCCACATGTTTGTTGGTTTCGTCTAGTTTAGTCAAGCGATTGCTAACATCGGCCACGATTTTGGCGCTTTCTTTAAGTTGCGTTTGTACCGATTGTTGATTTTTACCCAGTTTATCGTCAACCGTTTTGGTTAAATTATTACTTAAATTGACCATATCGCGGCGCAGTTCCGTTAAATCATGCTGCAAATATTGATCACCAGAATCTTTACGCTGGCCAAATATTAACGCAACACCTAATGCCACCACTAAAATTGCCAAAATAATTACTGCGATCGTCATATATTAATATTAGCACAATCAAGATGCGAAAAGGGGCCGAAACTCGACCCCTCGCAAAATTGAAGATTTATCTTTTAAGGCTTTAATAAACCAGCATGCTCGGCCTTTAGTACAATATCATGTAGTGATATTAAGTGCCTCGAGCACACGTCAGCAATGTATATCTCACTTTCGCTGGTATGAATTACGTCATCCATATCCCTGTGAATTAGGCGGTTTACACCGAACGTTACTGTATAAATACCTCGGTAAATGTTGTGTGCCCTTACGCTCTTGAACCTTTGGACCTTAGTGGGTTCTTTACCAATATTATCCGAGAATTCTATTACGCCATCACTATGGTCAAGGAATTCATATTCACCACTGCCAGTGCGCGCCAACGCAAAACCAAGATCGTTAAACGGTTCAGCTTCGGCGTATATTACAGGACCACAAGAACTAGATGGGAAGTTGCGTAATTTGTCCTCTTCCCATTTTTTATAAATATACTTGTGGCGCTCAGAACTATAAGGCCGAAACTTGATTAAAGTGATTCCCCATTCATTAAACGGCGAGGCACTGGATATAAAGCCGCCAATCCCAGCAGTGAGTTCTGCTTTTACATTACCGTCCTTATCCAGGACTTGCACTTTGTCACTACTGGGTGGTACTACTACCTTAACATCCTCGTAATACTCATCAGCATTAGCCATAATTTTCTCCAATCTCAAGAATAGTCCAAAATATCACGCCGAGAATTCTGTCACCACGATACCACCGAAAAAGTTTCGTTTGGTAATAGTTCGGTTTCAACATCATCTAACTGAACCTTAATAAAATTCTTCCGTGGTATGACCAATTTCACTGCACCATCAATCGACACTTCGACGCTGGGGCTTCTTCGCAACTGCTGGCAACGAATTTTCCTTTTGGTGCGTTCACCGCTTGATCTTAGACAACGAAACTTTTGCGTTTTAATATCCTTAAACACAACTGGCCAGACTTTGGTGACAACTATATATTCAACCGATAAAATACACTGACTATTATCCGTTTGTGGCAATGCTGGATGTCTCATTTTATCTCCAATCTCTAAAAGTGCCAGTTCGCCTGGCACAGTTTATTTCCATATTCCAGACAAATCTTCACCACTAGTAAACCGCAATCTAACAAAATCAGCAAGCATAAGCTAAACTAAGTGCACAATAATAATCGGGATTATAGCGAGTAGAATCGCAGGTAATAAGTTACGCAGGCGAAAAATTTGGTAAAGGTAGGCGGTGGCTAGCAAAAACCCACCACTTAGTAATATTATTTGCCCAAAGTTTGGGCTAGCAACCCAGAATCCCCAAAAGATCAATAATTGGCCAATTGCGATCGCCCAAAAGCGTGGTATTCTTAGTGCCATCAATGCTACAAAACCGATTACGGCTGCAAAAGTTAAACCCAAGTTAAATTCCTGCCCCACACTTTTCAAGGCCATTCCTTGTAAGGTGTTCAAGGAATGGCCTTGAAATAATTGTAACAGCAAAAATAGGCACAACGTTACAATAATCTGAATACAGGCGACAAAAATGACTTTTTGCCAATCACCGGGGCGATTGTCCAGCAAATATTTGTCATCTTTGACGTGTTTTTGGTAATACTTAGCCACTTATAAAATATAACAAACTTATACATTTGAGTGAAGTCAAGGCAAGTGTACTAAATTTCTTGCTTTTTGCCAAAATAAAACAGCCCCGCTAACATCCAGCCAATCGTTAACACTCCACAAATAATAGTAAATAGCGGCAAGCCAATGCTAACAATTATTGGTATCGACGCCGCCGTGATTAACCCCCCACCCATAAATGGTTCGAACAGCAATTGTTTGTAGCCAAAAGCATCCACGGCACTAGTACGATTTTTGGGATCAGTCATTTGGGCAAATAACAGCCCGGTGGCGGTCATACCCATGGCCTGGCCAAAACTAATAATCATATTTTGAAACCAGTACCGTTTGTACATTTTACGCGCCAAAAATAGCGCACTAAACATAATCCACAGCGCACCAGTTAGATATAGGATAATGAACGTCGACGTGCCGCCAGCATCGCCAAAAAAGCTAAGGCTCATGGTGCCAATAGCCGTCATGATTAGCACACCTAAACTAATCGTGCTAATCATATTATTAGCAGTGTGCGAAATATGAATTTTAAACTTCATGCACAGATAATTTACGATCAGCCCACCAAACATACACATCGGAAAAGTTGGCATGTAGGCAAAGAATTTTATGCCAAATGGCATTTCGATCCACATTAAAATTTGCCGGATGGCCAGGCCAAAAGCTATCGCTACCCCCACCAATAGCAAATGTCGACCGAACTTAAATGGCGTCAAATGCTTTTCGCGTAACACTAACCCTTTTTTATGAATATCATGTACCAATGTGTAATAGTAAAAACGGTCTTTGGCGCTCATTGCAAAAGAGGCTGGGCGTAAATGCCCTTGTTTTTTACCCCAGTTAATTATGATCACGCCGACTATCAAGGCTGTTATCAAGCTAGCCGTAGCTAGGCCGTTCGCCATCGCTTGACCACTTAAAAAGTTATAGCTGCTAAATACCGCCCGCAAACCCGCTACCGTACCATGGCCGCCTTCGAAACTAGCTTCTAGCAGCGAAGCGGTAATTTGTGGCACATGGAATAGTGGTATCAGCACCAGTAGCGTTACTAACCCACCCATTAGGTATTGCCCCCAGGCAATCATCTGTCCAAAAGCAATCTGTGCGCCGCTTAAGCGCCAAATCTTTTTAAGCGATAGTAGCGGATGCCCTAAAAATAAACAGGCAAACACTACATTGATCAAAACCGATGGCAATGGTTGCCAAATATCATAAAAAACATGTGATAGCTGCCAATCTGGGAAATATACGCCAGCCACTTGGGGACCTAAAATCAGTAGCAGCAAACCTGCCACTAGTGATGCTGGCAAATAAAACCGGCGTATAAACGGCGCGTGAGCAATCGCGAAAGCCACAATAATGACGACTAATAACATTAAAACCGTGTAGCCATAAGTAATAAGATATGCACCTGTCATCAGCACTAGTTTACCAGATACAGCCGCTTTTTTGTAGAAACGCTTATGTTATTTAGCAAATTTTAGCTAATAGCATACAATGGTCTCGAAAACCTACTGTCCAGTGTACTTTTTCTTGCTCTTTTTTACCTAGTAGGCTTTTGCCTAGTGGACTATCGATTGATATACGGCCATCCACTGGGTTAGCTTCGATACTTTCCACCACCCTAAACCGTAAGATTTTACCAGTTATAGTATCGACTAGTTCGACTAGTGATCCTAGGCTGACCTCTAATCGATGCTTGGTTGGTGTCAATTTAGCCCGTGCGCTATAAGCTTTCTTGTCGGCTAAGTCAGACCTTAAAGTTTCAATTTGGATTAGCTTTTCAGCCCGAGCTAACTGGTTGTCGCGTTTATCGGCTTTGTCCATAGCTCGCAATTCTTCGTTGACACGTTTTAAATCGTGTTCTAGTATTTTGATCTGTTTTTTCAGATCCTTTAAGCCGTCTTTACTTAAAAAGATCGGATTTGTTATTTTGGCTTTTTTTATCATATAAACCTCCTTTTTAAAAATTTGGCCTCACATCTATATTGCATATGCTAACTGAAAAATAGCTTAATATTAGGCGTATTAGGCAAAAAATGGTATAATTAAACACGATGAAACTATTTAGACCTCTGGGCAAGATTAGTGTGAAATTCACAACTATTTTTAAGCCTAATTTTTGGACACCCAAACGCCGCTATATTACGGGCATGATAGTGCTAATTTTGGTGCTAGCACCCTTGTTTACCTTTTACCTACAATATCGCAGTAGCATCTGCAATTTTAACGACGCCTGGCAGTTTTTTGTAAGTAAACCTGGTATTTTCTGGTACAGTTCGCTGATCATGTTGCTACTAGGTTTAGTATTAACCTGCATCTTAGGCAATGTGCTAGTAGCGCAAGCTGTGCTATTTTCGGTAATTTTGGGGCTTAGTTTTGCCCATATCAATAAGTTCGTTTGGCGAGCCAGCCCACTACTACCCGAAGATTTTACGATGGCTAGCGAAGGTAAATCTTTAACTAGTTTTATAAACCCATGGGATTTAACGGTTTGTATAATTTCTATCATTTTAGTGATCACCGTGGCGATTATAACTAGCCACATACTGCGTAAAGAACGCCCTAAATTCAACAAAAAACGGGTGTGGGTGGCGCGTTTAATTGGTCTGATTGTCAGTGTTGTGTTACTGAGTGTTATAACGCTACCGGTGCGCCAGCCCAAAACTGATCGCCGTGACTTTGTCCCCTTTTTAGACTCGCAACTGGTCGCTTGGAACCAAACCGAAAACTATCAGCAAAACGGTTTTATAGTTGGTTTTATTTCGAACATCCAAATGCATCGCATGGCCGAACCAGCTGGCTACAACCAGCAAGCCATTACAAAAATTGTGCAAAAATACCAGGCGATCGCCAAACAACAAAACGCGAGCCGCACAGATGTAAAAACTTCTGATATTAACTTCATTTTTATTCAAAACGAATCATTTATCGATCCGTCACGACTGGCCAAATACTACCCTTATACTGGCGGTGATGTCACGCCGCAACTGCATAAATTACAACAAGAAAATACTGCAAGCGGCTGGCATTATAGTTCGGATTACGGTGGCGGTACGGCCAATATGGAATTCGAGGCTTTAACTGGCTTTTCCAACTATTTCATCGGCATGGTGCCGTTTACCCAGATTGTGTCCAAAGAACCTGGTTTTCCGTCGTTCGCGTCGTTTTTAGATAACCAAAATTATGAGACCACCGGCATGCACCCCTATATCGGTAGCATGTATAAGCGTAATATTGTGTACCCGAACCTTGGTTTCAATAAATTTATGGATGAAACCAATTTTAAATACACCGCACCCGATGGCAATGGCGAGTACATTTCCGACGCTTCGGCCTATAAACAAATGCTGGCTCAGCTGAATTCCACTAAAAAATCGCAGTTTATCACACTTATCACCATGCAAAATCATATGCCTTATGGCACACATTACGATCATTATGATTTTAAATCGGTGGCCAATAAAGGTAACGACAGCAATATTACAGATTATTTGCAGATGCTGCACGCATCGGACACGGCGCTGGGTAACTTGGTACAAACGTTAAATAAAAGTGATAAGAAAGTTGTGCTAGTGTTGTGGGGCGACCATTTAGCCGGATTGTATAATGACCTACCGGCCAGCATGAACGATGCTCAGCATGAAACACCGCTGTTAATGTGGGCTAATTTTGCTGTACCAAGCGCCAAACAAGATTTAGGAGCACTAAGCGCCAATTACTTTGCCACCACCACGCTAGATTATGTAAACGCTAAAAAATCCGGTTTTAACTATCTGTTAGACGCTGTAAAAGCGCAAGATCCAACGCTGACTAAAACTTACTTTAACACCAAGGCACCAAAAGATACCACCGCATTAACAGATTACAAGCTAATTGAATACGATGTAGTCAGCGGCAAAAAGTACGCGGAAAAGCTCAACTTCTTTGACTAACAATGGTGGTGATATTTTCCAAGAACACTCCTTGGAATATTTGAATGGTTGTTAAGCTTCCCAAGGAGCGCTCTTAAATTATTTAAAAGCTATGGGTATCAAACAACAAACAAAAAGGTTGCTATCTATAAACTTTAATAAGTTCGCCAACTAGTCAAATTATCATTATCATCGGCGTTTATCCATCGTTATGGTCAATGCGGCACATTAAACTTTTTTGCATCCGAATCAAGGTCGTTAATGTGTTTTAGTTTTTCTGGGCTTACATCAGTTCGCTGCTTGTTTGAGTTTAACTGTTGTACCGTACCTGAGTTCCAACCACCGTTTTCCCAAATGGAATTATGTGTCTGGCTATCCATCTTGCTCAATTCCTGATAAGAAGCCTTGCCACCAAGATCTTCTGCTTCTTGCTCCACAGTAGTCCTATATTTCATTACGCCACTACTATCCTTCTCCATGCCTTTTTGTGCGGTTTTCCATACATCAGTTGCTTTTTCCTTCATAGTGGCATTTGCAGCCAAGTTATTATTATACACTTCAGCTGTTTTTCCTTTTAGCCTGCCACTAGACACACCATCAGACGTCACCTCACGCAAAGCCTGCCTTCCCTCACCGCCTAAATCAGCTAGTATATTCTGGTTAGATTCAATACCAGTCCTGTCGTTACGATCTATTGCGTCATTCAACCTCTTCTTGTAACCTTCTACCGAGAGACCTTCGCGTTTACCCAGCAACGTCGCACCCGCGGTAGCGGTTGCTTGTCTCTTTTCCTGTTCTCCAATAGCCTGTGCTGCTCGATCAGTCCCATAATTACTACCTGATAGCTTATTCAAAGCCCTACTGCGAAAATTGTTGGGGTGTTCAGCTAGTTTATTAAGTTTTCGATCTTGCGTACGCTGCGACAACGCTTTACTAACCTGACTATTGCTGGCCTTGTCGACAGCTTTTTTACCTAAGCCACCCAGGCCGCCACCGCCGCCACCCAAGCCGCCACCGCTAAGCTTAGCACCCATTTCCTTGAATAGACCCATAATACCCTTGACCAGCGATGGAATAATGATTACCGGTAAGAATGGCATGAAACCGGCTAGTAGCTGGATAAACCATCCCCCCGGAATACCTTTTGAGGTCGCTATAATTAAATCACCAGCAAATTTACCCATGCCCATCACTAGGCCACAAACCGGGTAAAGTATTAATAAAGTGTAGAACATTTTCCACCATTTTTTAAACATACCATTAGTACCTGGCAATAGGTAAAGCAAAAAGGCTATGGGCGAGATGACTAGCAGTATCAAAACGGCTATTTTACGAATAGCGAGAATTGTGAACAATATAAACATAAATATCAGAACAACGACGAATACGATAAGTATCGTCAGAATGACACCAGGATTTGCTATCCCCACCATACCTATTGCGCTACTAACGATTGAAACTCCAGTAGCGCCAGTCCCTAATACGGCCCCAAGTGCTCCAGCTCCGCTTGCTGTAGCACCCGGCCCTAAGCTGCCTAGAAAATCATTCAGGCTAGCACCAATAATATTAGACAAATCTACTGCAATAACACAAAGAAAATACGATAAATTAACCAGTAGGGCTGTGATGATCAGTTTTGGTAGTATCTTTTTTATCCCATAGTTTTTGATACCAATACCAGTTAACTGCGAAAATATTACTACCAAAAACAAGATAACAAATAGGATATTGGCAACATTGCGAAAATTCGACCAGACTTCATAGGCAGCCCCGCTAGTCAAACCAGTTGAACCGCTGAAAAAGCCGCTCGGTATTACCATAGCGCCACCAACCCAGTTCCACATCAGCTGTATACCATCTGCTACAGCTTCCATTATCGAGCAGGTAAGCCACCCCATAGTACCGGCGTTAGCCTTACAGTCGTCTTTGGAGCTCTGGTTATTATTGTTCTGGTTATTTGTAGTAGTATTTGCACCTACAGTTTTTGTCGCATCAGAATCTAATGCTAAAATCGCAGCGTTTACTCTACTGCCAAGCGTTGCATTACTTAAAATTGTGCCAGCTGTAGCCTTGCCGTTATCCCCCGCACACTGCATTTGAGTGCCAGAATCTGCAGATAATCCAATCCGCCACGAATGGGTAAGATTACTAGCATTTGCATTATAGCTAGCAGATTTACCTTTAATACCTAGGATATAGGTTCTCATATCTGGCGTTTGGTTACTTTTGCCACCTTCATATACGAACTGCTCTTTCTCAAATGTCGGAGCATGAGTAGCACCTTGCTTCTCTACAGTATTGTCTTGATTATTACCAGCACAGGCCACAATGAATGTATCAAAATAAAAATAATACAATATCGCTGGGTCTTTTAACATTGCTGCTGGGTCTTTACCCTGGAATACTGTGTTTACGATAAAGTTATAAAATCTAATTGGTGCTTCTAGACCGTTGCCACTTTGCGGCATTTTATAGAATGCATCGGCCTTAGGACAATCGACGCCAGGCTTTATATTAAAAACCTCACTATTAATGCCATCAC
>Ga0123354_10003613_pt1 | contig 21445 bp, 17 predicted proteins | sample TergutLab28metaG_2_FD_97872 | JGI IMG/M metagenome (GOLD analysis project Ga0123354, IMG submission 97872) | Labiotermes labralis P4 segment gut microbial communities from Petit-Saut dam, French Guiana - Lab288 P4 | ecosystem: Host-associated > Arthropoda: Insects > Digestive system > Gut ... | reverse complement strand
GTGTGTGTGTGTGTGTGTGTGTGTGTGTGTGTGTGTGTGTGTGTGTGTGTGTGTGTGTGTGTGTGCATGCGCCATTTGTCTGTCGTTTCAATGCCTAGGGCTGTGCATATTGCAAATGTGCACAAACGTTTTCATGTCTCATTAAGTACAAATTCTTCGCCAAAATGGGGCACCCTGAGGTTAGGTTGTCAATAGTTTCTTCATGTTGTTTGCATAATCTGCATTTACCATCATTTTCTTCCTTCAAAATTTTATTTTTAAAAGTGTTTGTACTAATTGTTTGGTCTTGAGCTGCCACTATTGCACTTCTTGTTTCTCCCATATTATTATTATTATTATTATTATTATTATTAATTTTTATGCAGGGTATTTACAAATGTATACCTGAAACAGACCATGTTTCTAGGGTTTATAGTGTCGCAGCTATTCTCTGGTTACATGTAATGTTCTTACCCATGCTGAATATTTAGTACTATTACGTTACTACTTTTGCAGTGCCCAATAAAGCTGTTTTCTGTAGTTCCTTGATTTCATGCTTTCCCAGTATGTTGCTAAGGTATTTTCTACATAATTTTGAGACAGTTCCAGTTGCCCGTTATTACTGGTATCACTTTTGTTTTTACATTCCACACGCACTCTACTTCTGTAGAGAGGTCTTTATATTTTACTGTTTTCTTGGTTTTTTTAAAATTATATTTCTCTCTCCTGAAATGGCAACATCTATTAACATACACTTCTCTTTCATTATTACAGATTCTGATGTCCAGTTTATTGTTAGGGATGGTTCTGTCAATTTACACTTGCTGTTACTACTAATGCCACAAGTACTACTATTATTACTGCTACTAATAATACTGCGGCTGCTGCTGTTAATGTGATGATAATGATGATGTTGGTTGTGATAGTACAACTGTAGTAGTGGTAGTATCATCATCAGCAGCAGCAGCAGCTGTAGTAGTAGTAGTAGTAGTAGTTGTTTGTATTGTTTTTGTTGTTGGCATTGTTGTTGTTGTAGTTGTCATTATCATCATCGTTGTCATCGTTGTTGTTGTTTAATGGAGACAATAATAAAAATGATGCTGTAATTGGTCTTATGTCTTACCTTATGACACAATTCGATCAGTCTCTAAAGGGGAAAGTGTCCTGCAAAATTTGCTTTGTGTGCACATAATTCAGTTTGTGTCAGCTTGTCACTTCACAACTTCATGTTTTGTTGGACTGTGACCATGGACCGCAGGACTTCAGTTGTTTTATGACAAATCATCTGCATTTTTGGAACAGCTGAATTACACTTTTTGTGCATTTTAAATTGTTTTTGAAACCTGTCCTGTCAGAGGAAATATTCAAGTGGAGCCAAAAAATTAAAATTAAAGAAAGAAGTGTTAAAACAGGTGTTGATAATTTTGTCAACAGAGAGGGGTTTCACACGTTACTCATCTATCAAACAAAATATGTCAGAATCTATCAAATCAATAGTGAGAAATGTCCCTTTGTATTTTCCTAATTGGTTCATGTAATTCACTTGTGCTAAATTATTTTCATAACTACTTTGGGTCTAGTCTGACTTCTTGTGTTGCCTGCGATATGACAACATTATTTTTTCAATACTGGATCATGCAAAATACAAAACCTTTGCTTACATACGCCTTGACCTTGGTAGATTAAATGTTATATTTGTGCACATTAGTATTAAAAGGTCCTTAAACTTCTATTTGGCCCAAGGCATTGAAGCATCTCAATTCAGGCCTGCTACGAGTACATTACATTTTACATGGCACCTTCATGCAAGGGTGTCCTTTATAGTATGTGCTGATGTTATTCCTTCAACACAGAACAAAATATGAGATGGGGTTAGTTTAAGCATGCTTCCTTACAACGTATATGTTCCAAACTATTAAAACACTAATTAACCTCTTGCTGTACCATAAACAAATATTGCAATACACTGTCTGTATATTGTACAGTTTTATTGACATAATCTACTTAAGGCAAAAAAAAAAAAAAGTAGGAAATTCAATTTTTGTGCAGATTTGTTTTATCTGAATTTAAATTTTGAATTTCAGCCACAAAATATTAAACCTATTGCCACAGCAAATATTTCTTTTGAGGTCACAAAATCACAACATGATTGCATATTTTCTACTATTTCATTTTTTCACAATTTCGGCATGTTCACAACAAAATACTGTCTTCACAACATCTGTCTGCCTGTAAGTTCAAGTAAAATGTACAAGAGGTAAGGCTGTCCCTGTGCATGCTATAAAGGCATAAGACGGGTGGAGTACAAGTATAGCTCCAGTAATTCTTAACCTTGGCACTAAATGCAGGTGAGTGGTTAACTTCATGCCCCAGCCACAATGCTTCCAGGCAATAGCACAATACTCATTAAACAGGAGGCTGGCTGGGCCCCAGAGACGGCCCAGACATTTTTGGGAAAACAGAATCTCTTGTTCCTACTGGAATTCGAACCCCGGACTCTTCAGCCCATAGCTAGGGGTTACATCAACTATACTACTCCACCTCTCTGCAACTTCAGTAGATTCCCTAAAATGTATTGACATATTCCATTTTTGGTTAAAATTGGGCTACAGTAATATCCACTTACATGAATACGTACATGTGTTTCTACATGCATATCTTGTTCAAGGCACTAATATTTACATGAATGAAAAAAGTTTCAACAGAATGTTTAAGAGAAAAATGTAACAGCTTGTCATAAACGTTGTGATTTAAAATGCAAACACCTCTCATGAAAATTTAGCAATACTGAAAGACGTGAAAGTTGTATTGTATGCATGCAGCTGTATAAAAAATTATGCAATAGGGTTTAAAGATTAAGTATTAATTAGGATAGCTCATGAAGACACTTTTTTTAACATTTGACAACTGTCATATACTCTTGTCATTCAGAATACAAAATTGCGTGTCAACGTATACACTATAGTTGTACACAAACCCACATGACATTTCTGTGTCATTTAGTACTATAAGGAATAGAAATTTGGAGTTAAAATGATATTTACTAAAAAGTTTGATTCTTATCAAGTTTGAAAATCTCTGTCTTCACACATAAATAAGGTGAGTGTATGTGCAGAATTTTAGTTACATATATGCCAAATTTTGTATAAAACACAATAAAACCAACTGGCTGACAATACAAGTTGCAGAATGTTCCTGAAAGAAGTAACATAAACAAGGCCTGGGAACGGCATGCTGCATTCAGGGAGAGGTTAGTTGCTGTACCGTATTTACACAAATCTAAGTCATGGTTAAATGTTATGGGAAGAAGAGTTGAAGCAAAGACACGCTCTCTTACCGTGTAGATTCAAACAGCTGACACCTCGTGTTGCACCACTCTTAGTCATTGAGAAGATTCCTTTGGGTTTAAGCCATTCCTCACATCTACGATTAAATACATGGCAGCTAGTAGTCAGCTCACCAGTGTTTCGACTTAGATTTTCATAAATACGATACATTTAAACTGGCCACCTCTTTCCAAAAACTGGACACTACTCTTTTACTTTCACAACGGCTGTTACAACTGCTGCAGCCAGCTTCAACTTTTTCTTGCTAAATAAGAGAAATAAAACCGCAAATCTCGTGACTTACTAACTCTATTGTACAAGGCCTTGCTTGTGCATTCAGAAGTTATTCTGATGCTGAGAAAATTCTTGGTTATTGTGGACCTGACTAATTAATCATCTAATTAACAATTATCTGGCTACCTGACTAAGTAACTTACTAGCCTGCTATGTAACCAGCAATGCAGCTTAATGGTATATAAGACTTCTTGGACCAGTTTCTAAGTGTTCATTCACAAGAAACTTTTTGTCTAATGGAATTAATTAATTAACCATTCAATGGTATAATCAATCAGTCAATAAAATTATTAATTAAACGTCTGCGTGGATCAGGGGTTTCTTTGACTAGCCAACCGTTGTTGTTCACATGACCAAGAAATTCCCTATCTCTTTCGTTTCCAAAGTTTCAGCATTTCATGCTAAAGAGTTGCCAGAATTCTGTGTTACTGAAGTTATAACTGTGTTAAAAAAACTCACCAGTATATAATTTACAATAAATTCCTCTTATATTACATTTAAGTGGAGCCTAAACTAGGCCTCGGTGTCCTAAGCAATCTCTGACGTTGAGGTTTTCCAACCAAGATTTTGTATGCATGTTGTACCTAACCTTCAAGTACAAGTAAGTCATGCACTGTGATATGCAGTCATGCCAAGCAGTTACAATATGAAAATGATGAGGTTTTATAATAGCACTGAAAATATAATTTTTAAATGTGGTAACTGCTCATAAGGATCAAATTTCAAAACAACACAGTCATCCCAAGTGTGAACCTAGAAACAGACAGCCATTAGCAAAAACATAGCTCCACTATCCTTGACATGATTAATGATACAAAATAAATGTACAAACAAATAATACAAGTACTATTTTTTTTAAATGTTGTAAAAAGAAGTGCCTGATGATGGTTCATGCGAACCAAAACATGTAGCACTGTGTAATATGACATTAAAGTGTTGTGTGGGACAGCATACATTTAGTTTTTTTGTTTCTACTACAAATACTAACAATTCTTCATAATATACTTGAAAGGTGTTCACATATTATGCAATGAACTGCAACTCAGTAAATAAACAGCATCATGGACCTAAGACAATGGCTTTACTTACATAGGTAGCAACATAAGAAAGCAAGTCCAAGAACCAGCACAGCAACAATTCCCATCAGCCCAAGAATGTATGCAATGGGAGGCTCTGGAGGTACTAGAAAACATTGACACAATTATGTTACAAAACAAGTAAACAATAGCTAAGTGTTTACTTATGATGAACACTTTTGTATCCTTTCAGACAACCAGGCAATATGATATACAGTATACCTTTAGTAAATTTTTGTATGTATGTGTGATTTACATATCTAAAAAAATTAAGTATTTACTAAGTAAGTAGAAGAGTCTAAGAATATATAATTTGCAGCAGCAGCACCAGCACCAGCACAGCAGCACCCATACCGTTCTAGTCAAAATAATATTTGGACACAAAAATCTGCCATCATGCTCTTTTTTTTTTAAAGAGCCACCTCTGTGGGTACATGAACCACGCTTTTTGAAGTTAGTCAGTATGACTGACTCTGTTTTCAGAACCTAAACTTCCAACCTTTATTATTTAAATGCAAATTACCTAAGCCAGTTCAACTAATTTCATATCATCAAACCTATTTTTTAATTGCAGTTTTAATATTACCTTCCCATTTTGTTTCCAGAAGATTTAGTAGACATAAAGACACACAGTGTTTTACATAACATACCCTTCAACAAAAATCAGCCACTGAAATCGGCCGAAGACCAGTACAATGGAACTCTGAAAAACTTAGGAATATGTACCTGTACATAAATTATATACAGCCGCAGAGTAGCCCCCCCCCCCCAAATGAAAAATTTCTGGGTACACGCCTGCAATTTTTAGGAACAACCTCCCAACATGCGCATATAAAAATAGTTGAAAATAGGTGCAATATTTACAGCCCCCCTTTGAATTTTAATACAGCTTGAGTAGGGAAAAAATAATGTGGAAGTGCGCGTAAGAATCCAAGTGCATTCATGTAAATTTTGGATCTCTTACTCTTTTTGTTACTGCACATGGCCAAGTCTGTTGTATTGAACAGTACAGAAACTGTATATTTATAGAGCAGTCATAATCTTTCACTGATGCAGCATTGTACACTTCCCAGATGCATGAATTATTACCCTACATTTTGCTAAATATATGGCATAAAAATGTTCAACAATATAAAAGTTACATATAACTAAAATGTTTGCATTGTACCAAATGTACTAGATTTGTGCATGATGAGCCATTAAGGGGAAACAGATAAAGTTTCATTTGACCACAGGGGTTACATGGCATTGATATGGACAGAAAGTAAATTGTACCAACAAATTCAGGATGTGCAAGTTTAGGCTTTTGCAGCTGTGAAGTTAAATTCTTCATTCTTCTGGGAGGTGGTGCCACACCCCAGAAGAATGAATGTCACAAATGTAGGCTAGACCTCAATATCAAATTTCACCAGAATTGGCCAAATAGTTTCAAAATTAAAGATAAGGACATATCACTCACATATGCAAGATGTGTTGTCAGCAGCAAGCATCCAGGTGTCAGGGCAGATGCACTGGACTTCAGTGCGGAACTCATCCAGTGCCACACAGCGGTAGTCACAGCTACAAGCCTTGTCCAGACCAGGGATGATAAGCACCATACCTGGACCATGGTGCTGACCCATCTTAATGTCACTCAGAACCTCTGTTCTGACATATGAGTACCCACCCTCCCCATTCCTTGTGGGTTCAGACCACACGTTCCCACCTGTTGGATCATTGCAATTCATATTCTTTATAAGGTGAGAATTCCCATGGCTTTCCTTACTATACTTAAGTAATATATATCAATATCAACATTGCCACTTTGTCCTACATCCTTCTCAACTCAGCATACAAAATGTAGTCTCATACAGCCAACACAACAAACTATAATAATATTGTGTAGAGTCCTCTCTGTGTTAAGCATTTTATACAAACCTGCAAAGCCACCTCCACCACCCCCTGCAGCACAACCACCACCTCCACCACCAAACCCTCCAGCACCTGCCCCTGTGGGCTCATTATAACATGCCGTTCCACCAATGCCATTATCTAGCAGAGCGCGTCCAGTTTCCATCCGCACCTCCATTGCACTGTTGTTTCTCCAGCCACCACCCGCACCTGCAACAAGTTCTGCTGATAACAACTGCAAGAACTCATGTCTGCAACATGCATTTTGAGTATAGCATCCACCTTCACCCACAACTTTTGCAACAGCCTCTTCCTTATCACACAAGGATGGAGGAAATCTAAATTGAACTGAACTTCACTCTACCTGCAGCACCTGGACCAAACTCAATGCCTGTCATGCCTAGTGTACTAGCATTCAATGCATGTCCATGTTGACACCCATCATCCTTATTCCTGCTGTCACTCACACCACCTCCACCAGATGCCACTACCAGAGGCACGGACTCATTGAACTTGTTCACCTGCAGAAAAATAATTATGAATTTGTGCTCATCATATTTCCTACAACAGACAGAGCACACCACACAAAGGCACACAACTCACCAGAAACACAAAGGTACCCCCACCACCTCCACCTCCTCTGTATGTGATGTTCAGAGGTACCACTCTGTTGCGAGAACTCTGTTCTTGTGACAGGGCTAGCACGCGTGTTAATGAGCTGCCAATGGAGTGACCTGGTTTGGATCGTGTACAAGTTCCACTGTTCAGGTCCTGTATTACAAAATGACAGTCACCACACTTGATACGTGTGTCACATTGGGAGCAGAATACAATAACAGTAAATGGAATGCATGACTATGTTGACCTCACCTTCATGTAGAATATGTCATTGACACAAACAAGGGTCTGGTATTCAGGTGATGGACATATCATCATTACATTTTCTATGGATAAAATGTCACCTTGATAAGTTTAACTGGCTGTAGTTTAAGTCTAGTTTATAAATATTTTTTTGTGTTATCAATAACCAGTGCAGCTGATTCACCTATAAACCTATTAATCAGTCATAAATCTATGGTATCAGAATCCAAATGACAACATTCCTTGCATGAAAGTCTATATCTATAGTCAGATGTCAGCTAGTCAATATAAACATGTTTAACAGAACTTAGTGCTGTGTTCATTTCAGTTTTCCTAAGTGACCTGTGCCTATGTAACATTCCAAGCAAATTTTAAATGACTGGTTCTTCTGCGTGTATTACATGTCATCAGTTTCCATAATGTAAGCATAATACATGTACATATATCAAGATTTGAGGTTCTCATAGCAGTGTTGCTGAAGATTTGAGTTTTCAACTTCAACTTCAACTTTACTAGTATTCCAAAATATCCATATACAGGAGTTCATCCAATGAATATTAAATAAAGAACAACAGATGATGAATAAGTAAGGAGAAATATAATATAATTGTACAATGTAAGACGACAGGATAATATAAAAACAATAGAAGTGAAATATTACTGTTCATTAAAAAATTCATCTACACTATAATGTGTGTGTATGAAGAAAGTGCTTTAGAGCAATTTCATACTTATTAGGCTTCCTGGAGACATCTTTAATTGCCTGGAAAGACCGTTAAAAATTATGGTGTCTGAATAATAAACTCTCTTCTGATACATGGCCAGAGTTCCTTGATGCAAGTGTAAATCATTTCTTCATCTGGTATTATTGTTATGATATACACTATTGGAAACAAAATAATCCCTATTATTAACAATGAACAATAATAAAAAGAATATTTACTGTGATGAGGGTGGAAATATTTTTAATTCCTTGAATAATTTCTCTGCAAGACTTCCTGTACTCACATCTCATTATTATCCTAATTATCCTTTTCTGCATTTTAAAAATTACAGAACAATGTGATGAGTTTCCCCAGAATATTATGCCACAAGACATAACTGTTATTAAAAGTGGAATGATAAATGATCTTCAGAATAGAAATAGACAAATATGGTTTAATATTTTGAATTAAGTAATTTGGTGCTTCATTTTTTTGTCAGCAAATCAATATGGTTTAACCATGGTAATGAACATTCAACAGTTAAACCAATAAATTTTGTATATGTAATAGTAGGGATAAATTTATTATTATAACTAATATTTATTTCAACCTGGTTATTATTTTTAGTTGTAAATGTAGTAAAATGGGTTTTGGTAAAATTTCAAGAAAGTAAGTAAGTTTTGTTTAAATCAAACACTTAAAATTTTAAAAACAGTGTTGATATTGTTATTTAAGTCAGTAAGATCTGAATGGGACAATAAGATGCTAGTGTCATCTGCAAATAGAATAGGAACTGATTTATTTCTTACATACTAAGGTAAGTAATTTATAAAAATGAGGAAAAGCAAAGGTCCCAAAACCAAACCCTGGGGGAAACCATGTTCACCTTATTGTTGATGTTGTAATATAATCATTCTCATTATACAGTACTGTTCTTTGATATCTGTTCGTCAGATAGGATTTGTGAAGTTTATAATGGTTACCAGTTATGCCATAGAATTCAAGCGTAGATAATAGAATTTTGTGATTAACACAGTCCAATGCCTTTCTAAGTCACAAAAAATAACACCTATTAATAATTTATTATTCAAAGCATTTAGGATTTCATCAGTTAACTGCTATGTAGCATTATCTGTTTTTAGTTTAGCTCTAAAGCAATATTGTTTGCTACTTAAAACATTATGATCTGTCAGATGCTTCTACAGTAGAGTTAGCATTACTTTTTCAAACATTATTGAAAAGGAGGTTAAAAATGATATTGGCCTGTAGTTGGATATATTATTTTTATTTCTTTTCTTAGAGGTCTTATGATTGCTTATTTTAACCTAGCAAGGAAAACTCCAGTAATAAGAGTCCTGTCACATATATAGTTTAGCAGGGAGCTAATGCAATGGAAACACAGTTTTAATATCTTAGTAGGAACTTCATCATAACCAAAATAATTTGATGATTTAAGAGACATTATTATTTTTTCAATTTCATGAGTATTAGTACAATTACATTTAATACTACAAAATTAATTTTGGAATGTAGGCTTTAAAGAATAAGAGAGCATATTCTGATTATTTGCAGTGGTTTTAGTAAGACAGTAATTTGCATTAATGTTTTTATTTATCATGAATGGCATTTGGCTTCGAGCCCTTCAGGGTCCGATGCACCTAGGTGTTATTTATCACATCAGGGATTGTTGTAAAATGCTTGTAAAAGGTATGGGCGATAATTTGTTGATTTGCAGAGCTCCTACTGTCAATATTTACTCATGATGGACTTGAGTCAGTGCTAAAAGTATTTAAATTTTAATAATATAAGAAATCATACTATTATAAAATATAGCATTACTGCAAGAAACATTGCTATTAGAGGAATTAGCACAAAGTAGGATATAAAACCTTATTATTTTTAAGACATTTCTTGTATTATAATGAAAATTTGTATAAGATTGTTCACAATTATATATTGATGCATGCGCTTATATATTGACATGTTCTATATCCTGAGGGTTATACCCCCTTTTTTGGATCTACCAAACACGAAATAAATGAAATGAAATGAAATGAAATTGTGTTCTATGATTTTTATGATCCTTGCCTAAATTTTTATTTATTAATTTCCAAGAGGTTCCCATTACATCATTTGAATTTAAATTATATTTGTCATATTCCATTCTTTTTGCTTCTTTTATAACCTTGAACAGGATTCAACAATAATCTTTATCATACATTCTTAAAGCAGGATTTTTATTGTTTCTAAATTCAGTACAGAGTTCTTTGTTATGTTTGCATGATGTTTGTATACCAGTTGTAATCCATGAGTTGTGATTCGACAATTTACTTGATTTAATCAGAGGGAAAGTAGAATAATAAAGCTGTAAAAATGTATTTAATAAGGAATTAAAAATTATATTGACATTATTTCCCTCAACAACAGAATCCCAGGTATCATAGCTGAGTTTGAGTTGGAAGTCAGCTGTAATATACAGATTTATGTTTCTTTTAATATACGTATATCAGTCCTTGTTATGTTTTTGAACAAACTATATTGTTAACAGCTGGGCATCATGATCACAAAGGCTGCTTGTTAAGGGCATGATATCAAATTTGTTAAAGTATGAATTGTCTATAAAAACGATGTCAATAGTTGAAAAAAGAATTTGGTCCTATTCTACCGCAGTATGAAACTTGATGATGTTACTAAGATTAAAAGAAGGTAAAATACTGTCAAGTTGATTTTTTTATAACTCTGCATAAGGTAGTTAATAATAATATAGCAACATATAATAAAATTAAATTTTATGTTAAAAAATTTTATGCAAAATAAAACCAAAATTATTTTGGAAAGTGATCAAATTACCCAAAGAAGATGTGTAAATAGGTAACATACACAGTTGATAATAGACAGCATTAAGATGAATAGCACACACTTCAATGTCTTGGTGTAAACAATAATTGTCTATAATTAAGGTAGTAAAGGTTATGCTATTATGAATAAACATGCAGACACCATTTCCACGTTTTGTTTTTCTACAACAGTGAGTCCCTAATGTGTAACTGTTATTATGTGATGAGGCTAACTCATTATGATGTAGGTGGTGTTCAGTTGGAAATAAGATATGATGTGGATTATGATGCAAGTGACAAGTGACACAAAAGTTCGTTAGTTTTATTCCCTAAACTTCTAATGTTCTGATAATGAAATTTCATAAGTTGATTATGAAGTAATAGGTGTGTTAAGCTCAGATCGTGATTGTTATTTCCTTCAGTTGTATTATTAATGTTAAAATTCCTTGCTATATTTCCCATCTCACTTTTTTGTCTCATATTTTTAAACTGATCTTCCTTATCAATTACCATATCAAAACTCTGCACTTCACTTGTATTTCTGTCGCATATATAATTTTCACTGCACTCATCATTTTTTTTAATATCTTACACAATTTCTACTTCTTACACTAACATCCACTACACTGTTCTTGATGAGTTCATTTTCCATACAATATCTTCATTCCTAGTTATAAGAGTTCTCTGTGGTCTGCTGGATGTCCTAACTGCATTCTTGTGCAAATCATCAGCATTCTCACTAATAAATTTCATCATGGCCTCATCAGTGGAAGTAGCTATAGGAACTTCTTTACATTTTAAACTGATGGGGGGATACTGCCTTGTCAAAGGATTTGTTATATTGTGTCCTATGATCTTAGCTATCTTTTCTTTTCCTGAAGAATTCCTGTAGAGTTCATGTTGGGTAAATTCATTTCTAGTAAGATTCATGCCTATTGTACTTACATGATACAGATCCTTCAACATTTTATGCAGCTTCCTATTATAAACTTGAATTTCTATATTTATGCAAGAGGAATCCTGAAGGTCATACCTATGTGGAGTTGTCATTGTCATGACGTTTGTGTGTTTGTTTTGGAGTGCAAATTTCCTGATGTGTCTGAGACCAGTGTTGGATTCATTTCTGTTTGGGTTCATTTACACCTCCCCAAATAATTACAACATCATCGCGATGTAGGTAACTTGTTTCTGTGCGTGCTAAACGCATGATATTTTCAAGCATGGAGCCATGCATCATGGCACCCATAACCTCAAAAGTTTTACCAAGTGAGTTCGTGAGTTCAGTTGTGCAGCGTCTTGCATGGATGTCACCAATGATCAAGATTTTAGTTTTCTGTTGTTTTGAGGTGCATTTATTTTTATTTTTTGCAGTTGCTGTTTTCTAAACGAAACCTTGAAATTGAAAGACTTCTGATTCTTCTTGAAGGTTATCTAGTAGTGAGAAACGATTCATGATTGTTGGTATTGGTTGTGGTTGCTGTGTATCTGGCTGTTTGTTGTATTTCCATCTGGTATAGTAGACTTTTCTGTAGTTGCTGGAAGTATTCTTCTCAAGATCACTCTTTAGAGCACTCAAAACATAAGTGTTATTTCTACCTTCTGTGTTTACAGTGGTGCTGGATGCAATAAAGTTTGTCTCTTCTTGTAGTAATTCTATAATTTTTTTTAGCTGTTTTGAGTTCCAGTAACGCTGTTTCTAATTGTTGTTGAATATGTTGACAGCAAATGCACTTAAAGTCACCACCTACTTTTGTTAAATCAGAAATATTTGGAGCTTCTATTTCGCTATCACTTGCTACTTCCGTCACCTTGAACACAATGTGATATTACACCATGTTGACTGGTTAATAGTTACTGACATTTCAAAGGATCACAGTGCTTTCATTTTCAGGGTCAAGCAGTCAAAGGATGACAAAAATCTCAAGTGTAATAGACATTATTTTAAGTTTCAAAATTCAAATTTCAAAGTTGAAAATAAGATGATGCTTAGTTAGTTATAGCAAATATAAACTGAAGGTATACAAATCCTATTGGGCTTTAGGCTGTATTATATTCAAACTACCACAGCTTAAAAAGTGACTTCTTAAAATCAGTTGTTTTACATATACATGTAGCAGCTGCATAGTCTGTGTTCAATACTATTGCTACTTGTTCCTCACACCTGGTTGAAACATTTCATAGTGTGACAGCCTGACTGGTGAAGAAAAGGACACAGACTGTTTGGGTTGATCACATTTTGCTACTGTAACAGGTGGTGCAGCTGTGACAAAACGGCATAACCTTGGAAGAGAAATATATCTGTGAACTTAAATTCTTTCAGTTGTCCTTTTGCATAATTCATAATTGTAAATTTTTAATGTGGATGATGCTAACACCATAGTATAGTTTCCCGCTGGGTTACTCGTTTTCGTGAAGGACGTGTCACCATAAATGATGACCCAAGGTGAGGAAGGCCGAAAGCGTCAATAGATGAATGAAATGTGAAACTTGTAGCGAACTTGCTTGCACAAGATCGTTGAGTGACGTGCAAGGAAATACCACAAGCTACCGGAATTTCACCAACATCAGTATTTCGTATTTTGACAAACGATTTACAGAAAAGAAAAATTTGTGCCCTATGGGTCCCTCATTGCTTGACTGCTGAAGAGAAACAGAAATGCCTGGAAAATGCAACATTACTGAAACAAAGATTTAACATTGAAGGTCAAGCATTCCTGTATCGAATTGTCACTATGGATGAAACGTGGGTTAGAGATTTTGAACCAGAGATGAAATCGCAGTCAAATGAGTGGAGAAGTCCAACCCCCCCGTGTCCCAAAAAATTTTGATGAGCGCAATCAAAGGTCAAATGATGATCTTTGCTTGTGATCACCGAGGAATCATCATGACAGAGTTCCATGTTGAACAAGTGTTACAGCAGTGTATTATTGTGACTGGATGCAAAAAATGTGTAGAAAAATCACAAAAACTGACCTGACTTGCTCAGGGATGGGCCACTCATTTTGCACAACAGTGCATGCTCGCACCTGAGGAAGGTTGTGACCAATTTGCTAAGTAAATATGAGTGGGAAGTGTTACCTTCCGCACCATACAGTCCAGACATGAGTCCACCGGACTTCAACTTATTCCACAAGTTAAAAGAGCCCATGCATGGACACTGTTTTCCCTACCTGGAAGAGGTTTCTGCAGCGGTTACCCAAGCCATCTGAGGACTGAATAAAAGCAGTACCCTACACGGAATAGCAAATCTTCCAAAACATTGGGACGCGGTCTTTGAGAAGTAGGGGGATTACATAGAAGAATTGTAAAGAGATACTTCCTAAAATAAAATATACATGTAAGTAAAAAAATAGTATGCTTTATTTATGAAATGACCCTAGTATATGCATATATCTAGATGTAGTGATGGATTCCACATCCAATTGGTCTTTAAATTTTGTATTGTTATTTATTACATTATATATATATATATATATATATATTCATTCATTCATTTATTATGCATTCTGTCAATCCCTAAAAAGTCAACCAACTTATAGGAAATAGAGCTTGTCTAACACTAATGTGATATAGATAAAATAATTATATCATAAAGTATATCTTATAGTAAATCCTACAAAACACAAGAAGTAAAAGCACAGTCCTAATTCCCTCATATGTACGTAGTATATTATGCCATAAGTCATAACTGAATGCACACAAGAGAAATATAATATCCTTCAATCTTCTCTTGACAATAGAGATGTAACAGTTGTAATAGAAAAGCATGCTGTTCATTTTACTTATTATCAGTCAAACCACCACAATTCATTGATCCTTTTAAGTTGTGTTGTGTAATATATAAATTGAGAACTGTAACTGACATGTCCAATGCAACTTGTGTGTCAAAGTGGATGAACAAACAACCTGAAACTGAAACTGGTTTGTAGACATGTAAACATGTAAAGTTCTCACCTTGCAACCACTGGAGCCTTCCTGCCCAACAAGTATGTACAAATGCTGTCCCCGGTGAAGCTCAACCACTGTCCGCACAATGGCACCAGTGCTGCAGCCACCACTGGGACCAAGGCCTCCACTGGCACCCTTGGCAATGATCCTGACACCAAAATAATATAATTTTGAAGCGAAGGAATCAGATAAATGTACAGAATGGCTGTGCCAAAAAGATGGTTAGTTGGTCAAATACACTGTGAAAAGTGATAGACAGATGATGATGACGAGATTATGAAGATTATGATGATGGCAATGACATTGAAAATAATGAAGATGACAATGACAACAAAGATGGAAACAGTTGTTGATAATGGTAGTGGTAATGGCAACAATGATTATGATGACAATATTCAGAATGATATAAATAAATAATGGGCACTCTTATGTCAGTAATAATAATTTTGATGGTAAGAATAAAATCGATGATGCTTATAGGCATTATGGGAATTATGGGTATGGCAGAGGTAATACCACTGCTTAGGTTGACTCAACATGGCTCCAAACCAGTACCAAGGGTGCCAAAAAATGGCATAGTCTTGTCCTGCACCGCTGTGTATGACAAAGAACCACAAGATGCTGGAGGTGCCCCAGGTGATTAAGGCTATATTTTTAAGTAAGGTTATTTCATCATTAGTTAGAGGACAATAGTATTGTTTCTTGTTCTAGGGTAGAAAAAAAGATATGGTTTGGGTGTTGCATTTTGCTATAGACTGTATTTCTGAGCTCCATATAGTTCTCAGAACAGAACAGCAATTATTTCCCAAACATATAAACCAAATGGTCTTTGTAATGGAGAAACAATTTCTTATCTTGTTTGGTAAAATGAAAAGCAGTATACATATACTGTGTACATGTGTGTGTGTGTATGTATGTATATGTGTGTATGTGTGTTTTGTGTGTGTGTGTGTGTGTGTGTGTGTGTGTGTATGTGTGTGTGCATTGACAAAATTAACATGGAATGACATAGCGACAGACTGATGTCTGATAATACACCCAAAATTACAGCTGGATTAATCCAAGGTAGAAGTTGCTGAGGAAGTCTGAACACATGGACAGTTTATTTCTGTAATACTAAGACAGCAAACAGCAAAGAGGGAAAAGATATTCAGCATGGAACACAATGCAACTATTTTCAAGTTCATAAAATACTCACGTGTAGTAACCGCTTTCTGGTACAGTCCATCGTTGCATCCCAGCCCATGGGGCAGTGTCCAGTACAGTAACATTTGTGGCAGAGTTTGTGTATTCCTTGAGGCAGTTATCTGTTGTTGGGCCCTCCCGGCCTTTTGCTCCGCAGGTAGTAACGGTGTATACTGCACAGAGAGATTACACTTGACTAAAAGAAGATTATCACACACTACTACAGTAAGTTACTTTTAAAATTCTGCCTAAAATACAAATATTACTGGTTTTCGCCCTTATAAATACAACATAAATACAACAAAGGAACGAGTTAACGAAACAGCTGACCAAACTCCAGTTAATTCAAAACCACTTTTTTAACAACATGAGTCGCTTTAATCTAATAATAACGATGTTCAATTCTAATATTTCCCTTCCATCTATGTTCCTGCCTCTTAGATGTGTCTTTCCTTACAACAGAACTTCATGTTTCCTCATGTATGTTGCATTTTCCAATACTATAATTGTCCTGAAAAACTAAGGTAACAGTATTAGTGTATACAAATAATAAAATTAATAACTTTTGTGGTCTTCTTGAGTTCACCTTTGTAACATCTGTCTTGAGCACATCTGTTTTCTACAGCATTTAATTTTCAATTATTTACAATTATTTCGGTACCAAATTGTTCCACAACAACTGCTCTGTACACCTTACACGTACTAATCTCTAAGTACTCACCAGTTTTGTTAACAAAATCTTGGTGTATATCTTCATCCGGCTGGTAGCAGAAAGTCCTGTTGTACATGTACCCATCTGACACATTGGCAGGCACACCTGAAATAGAAAACACACTGCAGTTAAAGTCAATTTAACATTCCAAGTTTTCAAGACCAAGAGCCCTTTATTTTACGTAGGGTCCATTTAGATAATAAACACCAGTTCTGATAGAGCCTGGTGCCTCTTCCTTGCTCCTCTGGCCCTTAAGCCATCACTCTTTTCCTACATACATTCCAAACCTTGGCCGCCATCTATATGGACTTATTGATGGAGGCAGGATACGCCTCTAAAATGTCATAATATTTCATGATATTACATGGTGTCATAAACAATAATAAATCAACTAGAAACAACAAAAGCAATTATTCTAGACCAGCGTTTCCCAATTGTTCTTCCATGAAGTAACCCCTAAAACAATTTTTCGCATACTGACAACAAACCTTCACCAGTTAGTAAACAGAGAGGCAGTTGGTAGCGCATGGGTTCGCTCCAGTATTACCAGTGGCTAGAAAAAACTTACTGGTGATATTTCAAGGGATATTTGGAAGTTTACACAGTATTTTAAAATTCTTATGTATTTACGCCATGATATCTGATGAAACCGCTAAAGGTGTTCTGAGAAAAATGGTTCCATGGAACACTGGATGGAAAACACTGCCCTTTTCTGTGAGTAATGAAAGAAAGCACATTTTTTTAAAAAATATCTCACAACATCCCAATTAAAGCTGCTGTGCTAAAATAACTGCTTGGAAGAGCCAGTGGTGACAGGTACCTCTATAAGACAGTCTTTACCGGAGAATATTCCTCATTTGGACATGGAGACAAGAGTCACTCTCCAAACATATGATCATAAACACAGTAAACACGTACAACCAAAATACTCCCAATGTCAGTTCCCATGAACCATAGTCAGTTCCTTGACAAATCATTAGCTTGTCGAGGGATTCTGCAGCATGACAGATTCAGTTTCAATGTTACAAATAACAATACTTTTCAGCTTACCAAAACCAAAGCACTCAGGACTCATGGAGATGTCATCCAAAGTCATGAAACCTGGCTTGTATCCCTTCTGTGCATGGAACTGCAGAAAGTACCTGCAAATAAGCCCATTCAATGTTGAAGCAGCCCAATATGTGTTTGGATTGCCCACTCCATGCATAATGAATAGTTACCTGTGTGTCACATTTGGCAAAGGTTGGACATATCTGATCCATTTCTCTCGCCGGCTTCCAAAGAACCAGAACAGCTTTGTGGTCTTGTTTTGGTGTGGCTGCATTTCTACTAACATCAGAGCCAGACCAACACTGTGCACACCCCAAGGGAAGTAGTGGAACCGGATCTGAACAACAATTCAAACTGTATAAACTTTTATGGAACAATGGTAATTAAGCAAATGGCCTTCCTGAAATGTCAATAATATAATATTTAGCAAACAAAGATAATTTACAAGTTTCTTTGGTTCCTAACCACAAAAGTCTTTATACCAGTCAAAAAGGCAGTGTGCATTTTGAGTACCATAGGGACTGAATTCTTAAATACTTGAAGAAATTTTATGTTACAGCTTCTCAAATCTGGTACAGATTTCGTTTAGCAACAGATGATAAAATTAAAATATCAGAAACAAACCAGATAAAAGTGTACTGCACCTTGAACATATAAGATCTGTAAAAATTACTACAAAGATGATTTTGTGAATGGATTTTACACATAATATTTTGCACATTACTGTCAGGATTTAAGGATAACAAAAGTGAATTTAACGTATCATGCAAGCACACTCTAACTCACCGTGCAGCTATTGTTGTACAACTGATTATTCCCACTGTGGTAGCAGGGTGGTGGGTGAAATATTGGACTCTCTAGTATAGGACCTGACCCCATATCTGCGTCTGATATGTTGACATACAGATAAACACCTGCAAATAGTCGAAGTCCCTGAATCATTTCTGCTCTTCACATAATCCAGAAATTACAGAAAATGTGGCATGTAGGCCTAACTCCTGCAAGTCAGTTGCAAGAGGAATACTGCCTAATATCAAACAGTGGTTGACTAATAAAAAATTACAAACAAGTATTCTGAAACAATTTACAACTTAAACTAAATACCAAAATTCATTTTTAGTGTATTCCTGTAGTGTGAGCAACTTGTATAATGACATTTGTCATATGCTAGCTACACGTGGTTACAACATTTCACACTTCAAAAGCTTTAGATCCAGCAAGGATAGAGATGAAGAAAACCACTGGAACAAAGTTGATATACAAGTTGAGGAGTGGCATAACCCGCACTGAACAATGACAGACTAAATTGTGAGACATCTCTGCCACTTAAAATGTTTGATCACACCAACAAGTTTTCAGTATTTGCTGTGTACAAGACAGCTACAACAATAAATGATCTACAGTGCATAATCAGACTCATAAGATTTTTCAGTTTGTAGAAGACGAGACTAAGTGGGTCCATGAAACTGTATAGAAACTGACCTGATGCATTCTGGTATGTGTGGTCCTCACTAGGACCATTGGTATGTGAGCCATTCTGTCGCGTCCATGTCATTTGCTTTTCAGTCCAGCCGCACAGATCCTCCTCAAATGTACAGTGAGAGTAACTTGGGAGTTTGTCTGCAAACACCAATACGTTATTACTACGGCCACCAAGTAGTTCAAGCATTTGCTCAATCAACAATCCAACATCAATGAACTCATCAAGAAATTAATTAAATAACAGAAACATATTTTTTAAAAATATTTTACAAACACATTGTTTGAAACCAGGCAAAATGCTCTTGTCGGTACAGAGTGAAGAGAACCCAAAACTTATTTTTTTGGAGTCAGTATCGGGACTCGCTATGGGATGGAAGGCCCAGGGATCGAACCCCAGTAGAGGGCAAGATTTTCTGCACCCATTGTAGGCTGGCCCAGAGGCCCACACAACCTCCTGTAGAAGGGGTACCAGGTCTCTTTCCTGGGTGTAAAGCTGGCAGGGCGTGGCATTGACAACCCCCCCCCCCAACTGGCACCAAGGTTGAAGAAAGAGTAGAGCTATACCTTTACCCCCCTCTGGACCTTCATGACCTGTTTTGGCATGAATGTTTTGACTTGCTGTATTCTCAGTATTGATAACAAAAATTTGAAGTTTGCATGGCACTTACCACAGTCCTGCTCCTCATCTTCACCTTCTGGACAGTCTTTATGGAGATCACAAACATAGTCCCTGCTGATGGACATGTTGTTGGAGCACAAGAAGTGGGCTGCATTTGACTTGAATAATGTTGCATCTGAACACAAACAACTTACAGTTTATTATGTATGGAACACTCAGTCCTATGCAGTTCTGTGTGTTATTGGTCACCATATATTAAATAAATTCATATCAACACACAATCTCTTCATAGGTGTCATTCTCCTGACCTATTGCCAGAATTTGACAAAATGATGGTTTGAATTTAATATTTTTGCTGCACTGGTCCAATCCAGCCTTTATTTTACAACACAAAAAATTCCAACAAAACATTTATAAAAATGTTTGATATTATACCAAATTAGGAAAGTCAACATCTATGGCCTGTATCAAGCATGTCTTATTTTTAGGACTGTAGGAAAGAAAAAATGCCAGACCAAGATTGAAACCAATTATCTCCTAAATGGGTAGTAGGCACATTACCCACAAACTAACCCACTTGGTATAAATATGTTGTGTTCATCATATGACGCTCTGTAAGCCTGTCAGAAATTTCCAGACAAACCCAGCTCTGTAGCCATCCTTTCCACAGATATTTAACACTATTGATTCTGTTTTCTTTAAATACAAAATATGTTCGTAATGACGTCCCCATGCCTTTAGGCGAGCTTCACATCGCCTTACAACATATTTTGAAATACTCGACGACATAGGTGTAACTTGGGGGTGCAACAGAGGCAGGCAAATAACGCTCCTAATTTTTTTTTACCTAAGAATAGTTTTTTGTCTACTGAGTTGAAGAGGGGCAAATAAGAAATATAGAAATACGTTCAAAAAGATTATTTGGATTGCGTAAAGACGGAAAAAATGAAACGAGTGAATCTTCTCCTTTTCATAACTTCAACTGTTGAAGGTACTGCCTTATTATGCCTAAAGGACATCCTGGAGAAGAGCACTATTACCTTTCTGGTAGTGAGTTAATTTAGTATTGTGGTTCCTACAACACACGACGCCCTGTAAATCCTAATGCCACTCTTCCCACAACTAAAGAATCCGGAATATCATAATCGGTACAGCAATCCGCCATGGCCGGTTCGTTGTTCGAACCCCGGGGTGTCCAGATTTTCCGTATCCATCCAGGCTGGCCCCGATCCCTACCCAGCCCTCTGTAGAGTGGGTACCGCGACTTTTTGCCCGGGGTAAAGCGGCTGGAGCGTGGTATTAACCTTTTGACGCCTAATGTCAACTACAGTGGTCGTACCGCACCGCTAACGTCTAAAATTGCATTTTATATATTTATTCAACAAATATAGGTACTGAATATTTTAAACGTGGTATATACTCTCCGTTTTTTTCTCTTCAAAATGCAGTTTGTTTCATAATTCTAACGTATTTGGTTCCTGT
>Ga0123354_10003612_pt1 | contig 21447 bp, 14 predicted proteins | sample TergutLab28metaG_2_FD_97872 | JGI IMG/M metagenome (GOLD analysis project Ga0123354, IMG submission 97872) | Labiotermes labralis P4 segment gut microbial communities from Petit-Saut dam, French Guiana - Lab288 P4 | ecosystem: Host-associated > Arthropoda: Insects > Digestive system > Gut ... | reverse complement strand
ATGTGCAAAATGAGAGGGGCATTTAGCACGTATGCGGGGAGAAATAAAACAACCGCCGAATTCTGGTTGGGAGTCATGAAGAAAACAGACAGTTGGGAAAAAATAGTCACAGCCGGGAAGACAGACATTATATGACTTCGTAAACTACACTTTGGCGGAGGGAGGGTGTATGTGGACTTACGTGACTTAGATATGGACCGAAATCCGGCTTTTGTGACAACGGTCATGAATCATCGAGCTTCATAAAATTCAGGGAATTTTTTGACTGCCTGAGGGATCATTGTTCTGCCAATAAGTACTTTCCTCCAAGGAATTAGTTGGGTAGCTGCATCTCAAATAAGCCATTATTTAACAATGCAAGACTTTTGCTTGCATTTAGTCGCAAGCAATAACATTTATTTCGTTATTGTTTCCACAGCGCAGCCTACGGCATTCGGTTATGGTGAGACTGTTACTAAAGGACTAGCGAAAAGTGATTTGTAAGATGGCTAAAGATAGCCCTTGAAAACAGTAAATGACTGCAGCAGACAACGAACTCAACATCTGGATACGGCAATACATGATAAAAGTTTTACAGTTGCCTGCAGGTATAAATAGCGAGGTAACAAATGCCGAAGAAGATATGGTCGGTCCAAGAGGTGGGGCAGGAACAGGTAACAGGCCAAGCTAGGCTAATAGTTTGAGACAGTATGTACGTAAATTAGCTAATAAGCTATGTTATTACGAACTGTTCACTGCCGCGAATTTTCTGCAAATTTTAGAAATATGAAGTCATGTTTTGAAATACAATCCACAGATGAGTGTCAAAAAGTTGTCTCTCACAAAGAGGGAAGATCATAAGCTGAGAGTTTTCGGGAATAGGGAGATGAAGAAGATATTTAGGCCCAAGAAGGCGAGGTAAAGTGGGACCGGCGAGTGTTGTACAGTGACGGTCTTCATGATTTGTAATTATCACGAAATATTATTCGGGTTATGAAGTCAAGAAGAATGAGACGGACGGGCAATGCGACACATTTAGGGGAGAGGAAAGGTGTATCCATGGTTTTGGTGGGGAAATCTAATGGAAAATCCACCTGTGAGGCATAGGCTTTGGTTGGTAAAATTAAGGTGGTATTTCAAGAAATAGAACAGGCGGGCTTGGAGTAGCCTTATCTGGATCAAGTTACGAAAAAGTGGCTGTCGCTTACAAACACGTTAATGGAAATTAAAAGTTCCATAATATTCGTGGAATTTCTTTAACGGCTGAGGCACTGAGCTTTTTCAAGGAGGACTCTGCTCCATGGAGTTAGTTAATTACTTTACAATTTATTACTTAATTCTACAGTTTACAAATATCTGGGAGCCTGGCACATTATAATTAAAAATTAAGAAAAAAGTGTAATTTAGACATTTGGTAGGACCCATTGGATGACTGTACTGGACTTTAACAATGACTCTCCCTGCACACAACAAAGTGACACAAATACACAATTACACTCAGTAAAACAGCCATACCTTCTGAAGAATATGAACCAACGATCGTAATTTCTAACACCCTGTGCTTCAAGCAGCGTGACAGTCGATAATCCTTTCGGTAGTTGGTTGTAGCTGTCAATCGGAAATGAAGATGACAGCAATAAAGTGCACTGGACAGTACGCTGGAGTCTTCTGTACAGCAGTAAATTTAATAACTTTGCTTAAGTGTAGGTCGCAGAATTTGTACTGCTGGTATTAAGACAGATTACAGATTGGTTCTATGGGATGAAGTGTGTCTTACAAGAACACATAAACTGTGATCGTTGAAGCAGTCTGCTAGCGGGCTTTCTGTTAACTTTAACGATTTTACAAACTGCCGAGTCACCCATATTTGTAAGTGTATGAAACGTTACTTCCATTACTTTGGAAGGACTGAGGAAACCCCAGGACAGTCCTCCCGCAGGAATTCCTGGCTTATCTTCACAGTTATATCCGCATGTACAGGACATATCTAGATTTAGAGTATTAGCCTGTTGTCTGGCAATTCCGAATAATATTTGCCTCATTAATTCCATAACATGCTGGCATTTTATTGTGAAAATTGACCTTTGTTCTAAAGTCCATTCCAGATCACCGCATAGAATTAAATTAAGTCTCATTCGGTGGTCAAACAGAGTATCGTGGTGAAGCCATGATGTTCTGTAACGCTACTTGGGGTGTCTCCGGTTCGAAACTCAACTGGGTCCCCCACTATACCGGATGAAGTTTTTGTGTTGCGTTCCATGATATTTCCAGACAAATGCCTGGTTAGTGCCGACAACAGGCCACTGCCATCACATTTCAGATTCTTAGCTTCTCAAAATTCATGATTAACGCATCTCATTTAACACTACGCAAAATCTGTAGTTCAGAACAGCGACATCAAACAATATGAGGATAAATCCAAGTTTAATGTCTTCCTGTAGCTAGTATAATACTGTTATCTGATCTGTAAAGAGGCGGAGTACATTCTCTAAGTCTTTTGTGAATTATTTTCAATAAGCGGCCTCATTCGTCACTCACACTTCTGACACACTATCAGCCTTTCACTAACAAAGTGAAACTGAATAACAACAAAAAGCAGAATCTGGCGTTTCGCAGGTGTGGGTTTAAGACAGAGAGAGAGAGAGAGAGAGAAAGAGAGCGAGTGAGACAAGGGGGCGTTACTAAACCAATAGCTCACCTCGACCCACTGGCCGTCTCGCCTATCCTTCTTTAACAGCACTGGCTAATAAAGGTTTCAATTTGAAATGCATAAAAATGCCACCTGTCTTGACAAACTCCTTTCGGAGGACACTGTGAACACATTTCGGTCTCGAGATTAATTGTTAAATATCTGATTAAAAGTTAAATAACCCTGTACTATATTGAGGCCATATCTCTTAAGAGTGAAAGAAATAAGTTTGGTCACATATGTCAGTGACATATTTGGGGTTACAATGTAACATGTAATTTACCTCTGTAACCTTGAACCATGTTGACATCATGATTAGTTTCTCCACATATTTACTTTGTACTTGATCTAATTCTTTATGCACAGGATTTACTCACGTAAAGGCGTATTTCCGTCTACATGGTACAGAGTTTATTGTGAGGGGATATGTGGGGACAATGGTGGACATTTTACATCTAGAACATGTCGTGCATCAGCAACAGACTGCACTCCATCTTGGGCGTCTGGCAATAACCTCGTTTTGCCGACGACATGATGTCATTACAAACTTCTGTAGGTATATTTTCAGAAGACTGAATCAAAATACTCCTTTGACACTTCATGTACGGCCCCATTAAGGACATTTTCAAACAATAAAAAGCCTTGCACTTAAAGACATTCTGCCAATCTCACGTGTCAATTGGATTTTCATGTCATTGCAGACCTGCACGAGAAGGAAGTTAGCTCTTTTAATGATTTACTCTTTACGTTTTATTTAATGCCAATGTATATTTCACATATGGCTCTGGAAAAGAACTGAATACAGAGGTATTTCAGTAACAAATATTAGTTTATTTTTAGTTTCAGGATTTTGCTGGAAAAGGAAGTCACGTAGTACTTCATTGCGTGTTTGAATCTGAGAACCCTCGAACCTTAACTGATATACAAAAATTTGGGCACAAAGCAGTTTCATATCTCGCCCATACAAAGCGCAAACTGTGGCACAGCGGCAGTTTGCGAGAATGAGGCACGTTAATATGTTGAAAGGAAGCTATAAGTAAGTTAGCAATCAAAATCGCATACGAAGCTACGGGAGACTAGTTTATTGCTCTTTGAAAATTCAACTCATAAATTGCACGCTGTTGTTCAGAAATTCAATTTAACACTATGAAGCCCGAAGAAGAATAAGAATAAGAAAGAAAGAGAAGGAAAATAGGGGTGTCATGGGAGCCATATTTATTACGGATGGGCCGGCGGGGGGGGGGGGGCAGAAAATTTACAGCTCTGAAGGTTTCCAGGCTGTGCCAGTATTTCCTTCTGTTAAATGTAGGTTAGAGGCAATATAGTGCGTTGGCAAGTGAAAGAAGTAATGTTATGGAAATTTGACGGTTTGACTACGCTGCAGGGAAAAGAAGGTGACCATATGGGCAAATTTTTGAATTCTGTGTTCGATGGGCTTCATTATTGTAGAATTTTGATAAAGATGGGTGAGATGAATTTGGGCGGAAATTTTGCAGTCAATGTTGGGGATGGCTGCGTAAAAAAGCGTGTAGTGCAACGCGGAATTTGTATACCAGCTCAGTATTGGCTACAAAACCGACAAAAATTACGAGAATCCTTGATTTTTTTTTTTTGCCTGAGGCCTGAAAAAGGAACAATGTGAAATTACTTCTCTACGCAGTGCTTTTTCTTTTCCTTTCGCCTGCTTGTCTTTCTTTAAGATTTAGGAAGGCATGGGGCAGTAATGGACTGACACTGACATTGGAAAGCCGAAATACTCGGGGAGAAACCTGTCCGAGCACCAGCAGATCCATCACAATTTCTAACAGACGGCATCGGGATCGAACCCGTGCCTGTGTAGTGAGAGGCCGGCGACTAAACTCGTGGGCCATGGCACGGCCTTGAAGGCCTGCAGCTCTTTTAAACACTAGCAAATCCTCATTTCCTAAAGCGCAACGAAAACTGCGTTTCCATCACTGATGTTTGGGGAAATAATGGTTAGGCATATTTAGGAGTATTGTCAGAATCGTAACAATGTACTGTGTTATCACAATGCAAAACTGTTAGATGGCAGCAGTCGGTGTTCAGCCTACAGTGAGTAATAGGCTTTAAGTGGTTGGTCATTCTATTGTAGCCAGATTTAAGAGCCTAGTATTTAAGATGTCCCGGGTTCTATTCCTATCTTCACCTCTGGCATTAAAGTACAACAAATATGTAGGCATAATGGCAACCAAATATACGAATATGGGATTACAGCCAACAGTCGGAACGTTTTCTTTACTAATTACATACACGTTAGAAAATATACAATATCTCATTGTACTCTGTGTTTTGTGAATCAACAGCTGCTACAGACTCTTATGAAATAAGGTAAAACGAAATATTCCGTATTTAATCATTGCATTTTCTAACAGAAAAAAACAGATCCTTAACTGAATATCAGAAACACTTCCTCGTATTTAATCTGCTGTTGCACTCTCCGTAAGTGAAACCCATTTTGCTGTGAGTATGGTACAACATACGTGAGACCGAGCACGCTGGATCAAGCGGTAACACTGTGGACTATTTCGAACAGTAACCGAATAGAATCTCGAAAGGAATATCGATTATGCTGATAATTCTTGTGGTTTTCCTCAGACCTCCGGAAAAATTCCGAGATTCTGCGTGAAATTAGGCTGAGGTGGTTTCCTTTCTCTTCACTTCCAATTCGTCATTCACGAATAATCCTAACTTTCCTGGTTATACGAGTTACCGTCAGCACCTTTAAATAAACCATGAATAAAACATGCGAATAAAAACAGTATTAGTTCTGCGCACTGTTTGGTGCTCTTCTGTTGTGACGTACATAAATGAGATACGTATTCCAGCCTGTCTTGGCATGCGCAGTACCTGTAGGACACAACGAAGACGTTTGATTCCAGATCTGATGACACTGCTGTGTGTTCCTGTGACAGGAACAGAGAATAACAGGTGTGACAGAAGTTTTGCACCCGGTCATGGCGAGGGCAACGACGTTACAATTCTGTACAAAAAAACTGCAGCACAGGTTATCTGTCATTGTCAGTGCGGGCAACTTTTCAGACTTAAACAGCATTTACTTTAGAGCCGAAGAATTTGAAAGGAACTCGAATGAGTCCATTCATATACGGAAGAGTACGTTTTACATTCTTGACTTTTGGGTTATGATACCGTGTAGAGTGTTGTCAGCAGTTCGGAGGAGCGTACTGCTTCCACATTCATAAAGTGACGGTATGACCGATGGCCACAACCTAAATGTTAACCGTCGTCCTCAGAATACTTAATGCTTTTATGTTGTGTCTGCCCTGGTAACGCTTTGATCAGCTGACCAGGTTTCATAAAACACGTGTTAAAACATTATTGCTGAAAAACGAATACTGGCGCCGTTTAGTGGAGTTCCCATACTGTTAGATAAGACAGTATTAGAAAGCTTGCAAATTGCGTTAATCTTAGGATTCCTGTTTTAATAAAGCGTAGTAAAACCAAGATGTTCAAGGAAAGAGTAAAGATTACCCCACTTCCCGTACTGGAGTCATGTCTGGAAGAACACGGCACAACAGCTTGTGAAATGTAACAAACGACGCTTTTAAAGTTTTTATTTGAAATATATGCACATGCACGTTACCTTCAAGGGGCAGGTCACTGCATTTCATAAGTAATAATGCACAACGAGATTGCTGTAGTCTGGGATGTGATACTCTTTTTAGTCTGGTGGATATGTGCTTTCATTTCTGAAGAAAGGTTTGGCTTCATCATCATCATCACTCTGCCATGATGCCTGGGGCAATGCAATGAAGTACACTTGTATGAGATTATACGGTGCCACATCTCAGAGCTGAGCCTTCTTAATACTTATCACCAAGAGAACATAAAAAACAAACTGATTTATAGTTTCCGCTCGTACTGCAATAGGAGGGAAAATTCGAAATTGTTGCAGAATGGTCCAGTAATGTCTTCTGTCTTTTTATCATTTATTAATATCACCTTTCAGAAAACTATAACTGATGAACAACATTACACTAAGTCAGTCGTTCTGTCATTCAATGCATTCAGTTCATTCAGATCTCATAAAGAGCCATAAATTGTAAAGTAATGTGCTGTTAGGAGTTGGAATTTATTCATGTGGCTGTAGATTAGGTCGGGAAGCGGGTTGACGTGAAGAGACAATAACCTTCGAATTTCATAAAAGGAAAGGGAAGTCCTAATTAGGTGATGCTTTTCTTTTTATTAAGAAGTGTTCTGCTTTATTGGATAACTTAGTTACATATTTAGTCAATTTCCTTATTTCATATCTAATTTACGTTATAATTATTTTGTGTATTATTAAAAGGTAAAGAACAAGAACAGAAGGAAATCGAAAAACGAAAAATTAAGAGGGAAATAAAATTTAAAATTTTAAATTAACTTTGAATATTTACTTGTTAAATAAAAATATAAGCCTAATTTAAGCCGCTTTTTTAAATGGATAATTAATGGATAATATACGCTACATACGATGTAGCCTGCAGTACTTGTTGCTTGGCAGTAAATGTGTATGTACAACAAAAAACACGGGTTCTTCGGAAATAAATTACTGGGAAATTTCCCTTCATATTACCCGTGGCTTCAATACAAAGATACCGCGAGCTATGCATGCTGCTTGCTCCACGCATCACGAGTTTAGCCGTTATTGCAATACAGAGCCACGGCATGCAATTATATCTGCGCTGACTTCTCTGAATTTATCCTTCATATAGAGAGGAATCTAATTGGCTGCAACAAGGCACGAACATTGGATTTATGTCCTGCTCTTTCTGCAAACAGTAGCTTCATTGAACCTATTCTTTTAGCTCCACTAGCAGGCCTAATGCACTGAAGTGAGCGCACGTACGACCATCCAATTCATTAGCGTATATCAATCGTCTTCACAACAAGAATAGGGTCTACTGTCTTGCTGCTTTTCAATATCTGACGCGTGTTTTGCTTTGGTATCTGGATGTGCAGCTGATTGGAACTTTTCGCTCAACAGTGTCGGAAATTGCCAGCTTTATAATTTATAAAATTCAGCGTAGTTTAGCAATTGTTGTGATGTGATACAGGGCAGAAATAACGCTTGTTTTTATCTTATAAATTTTGAATTATGGTCGGCATTGTATCTTTGTCGTTTGTCTTTGATACGCAAATCTGGTTCCAAATATTTTTCTTTCCGTCAACTATTTAGCAAGCGAATGGCGGCTGAATTGCCCGTTCCTTTCGGTTTGTTTAGTTAAAGTTGGAATGTATTCAGTTAAAAAAAAGCTTTGAAATAGACCTTTAATGAAGTTTGTTGAGTGACTTTCGATTTACTCCTTGAGGACAACTCACAGGAGCAGTACTGAAAATAGCTTTTCAGTTTCAGGTAAAAATTCCCAAATGTGTTTTGGATTTCGAGTGCTACAAGCAGCCAGACATCTACGTATGTTATTGATTTAACGGGGTTGAAATCTGAATATGGAGACGCAATGCCCTTACGAAATGTTGATGCCAAATGAACACACTACACCCCAGCACACAATAACGCTAGCCTTCACTGCCCTGAGAGCCTCAGATCTTAAAAGGAATAAGCTTATATCTGCCTGTAGAAAGATATGCTTAGTTTTTCGTCTGATTTGCCGAAATAATTCGCAGCCATTCACTTTGAAACCTTTGTTTGCGGAAGCGCATAAATGAAATCCAGTGAAAATTGCAGATGTTGGACGAGAATTATACCAGCAGCCCACAGGACCGTAAAATTTGATACGTAGCCATTTGCGAGATTAAATTACTAGATGGTAAGAAGAGAACGCATTCTGTTTCACATCATCAGAGATAAATGTCTGACAGCCCGCTCTTATAAATGTGGTAACATTTTTACGAATTAGTTACGGTAATTTAATACTACGATCTCATCATGACAAAGAAACATGCATGACATCAATTGCATCAAGAAAGGCTTCCCTTCTGACTGCTTCTGGGGATAAATTATAAATTGTTTTAGTACATTATGTTTGTTCTTGGTTCAGGTATAACGATGCTGTAAGTTACTCGGATTTAGAGCGTCGAATGTAGGATGGGAAGTGAAAAATCAGTTGAGAGTGTGCTAAAGGAAAAGGTCACGGTTAAATTTAATAAATATCCCTTAATATATATCCTTCCTATCCCAGAAGGTGCTTGAACCGATTGTGTGCAAGCACGAAAAACTGAGAAAGGATATTCGGGTTCCATTCTGCTGCGGGGTAGGTTTTCGGTGACTGAGCTCAAGACAGTGTAAGTGTACTGCAAGGAATTGTGGTAATGACAAGTTTGTCTCCGTGACAAATTACATAACCTTGGAGCGTATGGGAGGAGTATTGTTAAAATTTAAAGGTGTCGTCGAATTTTTCGTGGAATAAGAGAAGTTTCAAATAAATTTTATGGATAGAACCAAAGCACATGTCCCCTCAAATGCAGCTGTTTCCCAAAATTGTTCCGTTTACGAGATATTTATGAAAAATAGAGCAGGCAATGGATGTTGTGCTGCAGTATGGAGCAAACGAAATGCGATTTTCATGGTGGCCAGTTGAGATAAAACTACGATCATTGAGTCATTATATTTAACAATCCTTCCTTTCGACTGTGTGACGTTTTGAGGTTAAGATGCGTTTTTATGACTGATAGTTAAGGCAAAATTACGTGCAGTAGTAATATTGAAAGCGAGTTGCTTTATACTTTATTGTGATTACCCAATCATATGGCGCCACATACAGCGCATTTAGCTATATTATGGCGTGATGAAATAATCAGTGACGTAAAGTTCGTGTTTTAATGTCACGGTTTTATGCACTTACCGATTTTTTTTAGCGTATTACATTATCCACAATTAAGAAAAAAAAGAAGTGCAATATGAATATCCAACATTTATTGTTTACATTAAGGAATACTCCTTGCGATGGCGTAGTCGGCATAGCGACTCGCTACTGGCTACGGGGATCAAATCCCGGTGGGGTCGATATATTCGGCACCCACCCAGAACTTCCCAGGAGTCCATCCAACTAACTTTAAAATGGGTTTCATGTCTCCTTCCCAAGCGTAAAGCGGCCGGGACGTGGCGCTGACCACCCATTTCAATCTAGCGCCGAGGTTAAAGAAAGAATAGAGCTGTACTTTTACTCCCTTTCGGGTCTTCATGGCTTGTTCTAGGATGAACTTTGTACAGTAATAATTCTCAGGTTGGATTTTTGGGCGTGAGGCTATCGTGTTCACGTTATGAAGGCTTAGTTGCTTCGCAACCCCCGTAACTGGGAGGCCATGGTGTGAAAGGGGCTAAAGTCCATTGCAGAAGCAGAATAAGAAAAATAAGAAGAATGTAAATATGAAATTTGGTATGTCGATCTGAATATGCCTGTTTTGTACGAAATGCCGTTCGTAAGTCACAAATCACGAATGTTTTGACGGGTTGAAGTTCTAAAGTTGTGTGTGACCAGTGAACTTAACATAAAGTCAACGCAGACATAATTAGGTCTTAAAAAAGTCATAAAACATTTTAATTAGAATACTAACATAATTTCACACAAACATTGTAATCACAATGGATTAAATGGTTTGAACATCCAAGAAGTGTCGAGGATGCGAAAATCCTACCAGGTCTTATTATTACGTTATCCGTATGTTACCTCTTCTGTTAAATTCCTCTGAAAGGAGATGATTTTAACTTAACCTTAGGTGTTTTTACCCTTGGCATCAACTGACCAGGAGGCCGTGAGAGCCCTAGGGATGACTTTCGTTTGGTAGCCACTAGTATCTAGAACCTGCTGGGTAATTGAAATCCGAATCCCGTGACGAATCACTTCGAGGGCTGAACTGTCATGTCTGCTAAAATAAATAGTGCGTGTACTGAAACAAATCGGTAATACCCGAACGTATACGATGCCAGTACCGTAAGTACGTTTTGTAGACTAATGCGAAGTATTACTCGAAAGAATCCACCTTTTCCACGAACTTATGTTTCTTTCGGTAAGTTAGGTCTGTTTTAAAGCCTCATTAATAAGACACATTACAGAACTCAGTAAATACTGACTCTTCTCTGCTGCGACTCGTCAGTGAAGGTTTTTACTGTGCGGAACAGTGGCACTAACACAATAGCAAGGAGTACCGGTAGACTTATAAATTTTGTTAAAGTGTTTCTAAGCTTAATGAAGTACTATGCCGTGAAAGGTCATGAACGAGTGGGTTTATGCTTGCACTTTCCCCCTCGTTAGTAGCTGGATGTCAGTGGTCAGGCTTTACGTTCCCTCCACCTTACACCCCGGGAAATGATTCTAGCTAACAAATGAATGGAGGAGTCATTAGGCCCCAGAGCTGCTCCGGACTCTGTATAGGAGAAATTACCAGCTTCTGCTGCTTGCCAGGTCATCCGGCCCTGAGCCTAGTAACTGCACTGATTGAGCTATGAAGGCTTCTGTTTCTGCGATAGTTCAACTTTTATAACAATAACACGCTGGACACATAGTACCGTTATCCTTTCAAAGCAGAGTTATTACTGTGTGTACTAACCACTGTAACATCTGAGATCTGTACTTCTGTGTTTAGTACGATTCGCAGAATAGAAGCGATTATGTCCCTAATGAAGACGCAATGTTTTTTCTCCGACTAAGAAACGTCAATTTTAAACACATATGAAACCTGTGATTTAGAGGGTTAAACATGTTTTGCAAGATGGGTAGATTAGGCAGGAAGAATGAATAAGTGATGAGGAACGCTATGAATATCATTCAAAAACCATTCTCGCTTGAATACTTGTTTAATATAGTCATTGATCAAACTAAGAAACAAAGAGATGGACAAGCACTTGGGTATAGTAACAACTATGCGATACATTCGGTACCTGCTAGAAAATTCTGCTAACGGAACCAAAAGATGTCAGAGAAGCCAGAACAAGTTCTGAATATAAATTAGAGCATTGTTGTCGGATAAAATCGCAGTTCAAACATCAATGTGTTTGTCGCAGCTTATACGCGTCTCGGGATGTTTCGTTACGAGAATGCTAAGGGAAAAGAGTGGGTGCGTAAAAGTAAAGTTCTTTCTCTTGTGCTCTTGTGAGTACCTCCTCTTTCCACAATACAAGGCATTATATAGTTTATTCACGTTCGAAATTCACGGATACACTGGGTGTCCTATATTTGTATAAGCCTCGGTAGCTATTTATTATTTATTTGTAGTTGATATATGAACCCAGTAACTCGGGACTATGGAGCGTTTAACCATAGAATGCCGGTGAATTTTAAAATGCAAAGGTTGTGGAAGGAAGCAGTTGTGGTCTAAATTAAAGTAGCCTAATATACCAGCATCTGCATCGAGTGACTGATTAAAACCACTGTAAACTGCAGTATAAGTGATGTGCCACACGAGATTCTGAGTACAAGCCACAAGCGTTAGTTTTGGGGCGAACTCGCTCGGTATTTGGGCTAGGTCTAATGCATATAAAAATTACATTCTCTGCTTCTTTAACCATCAGCTGTACCTTCAATAGGGCGACCTAGATGTACACAGACTTCATTACTTGACATCTATATTGTTACATGCTCGTTCAAGGGCGTGCACCGAGAAATTACCGGGCGATTACGAACTGGGATGTTTGCAGTTTCTGATCCTGCCTGGCAGTGCAATGTGCACAAAACAGTATCACAGCAGTTCTCAGGTACAACTCGTTAGTATAATTTTTTGCCGTGGAAATACGGAAGAAAGCCTTCGTCAAAGGAGAGGAGGTGTGAAGGTGCAGAGAAGCGATTATTCTTCGGTAAAGAGGTGTAATGAGGTCTTGCCTTCAGTCACAGTAGGGGAAAAAATCAATTCGGGTGAAATTGGCGTGGAACGTAAATCATTTGGGGCATATGGGAAATGGACACACACAAATTTGATCGAATAATCTGACGGGAAGAGCTACTTGCAAGACCTAGGAGCAGACGCGTAAGTATTACAGCAGAACTTACAGAAATACAGTTTTAGAGTGGGACATGGGTTCGTCTGTTTCAAGACGAGTAGCTTATTTTTTTACACAGTAACAAACCTTTGGGTGTAAGCAAGGGCATCCGAGAAGCTATAATTTTCTTCAAAAGAAATCGTTTCTTTTAATCGGCGATCAGTCACACAAAGATATTAACATTCGTGCTAGAACTACGATAACTAATCAAGGTGCGTAAAGGGCAGTATTTACAGATTAGGGGAATAAAAAACGCTAAGATCTGCACAGCGCAGCGAATGTGTTCACACGATAAAGTCACTGAAAAACCTATCTTTCAAACAAAATATTCAAGTTTATACTTTCGAGCTTTGATTTAACAGTGGGAGTGCAAATTACATCAGACTTATTCAAGTATTCGTTTCATTAAGAGTCTTCAGAGAAAGCATCACATCTTTTTTTAAGGTGTGGCATCCCCGTTGTTTTTCTGAAATACACAATAAAAGATTAAAACCCAACAATGAACAACTTTAATGTAGCCGTTGTATATTACAGCGGGAAGTTTCGGCAATTTCAAAGTAACTATCATCAGGCTGTATGCCAGAAGTTATGAAGGAAATAATTTTACTTACAGACATTGGAAAAGGTCTCGGTATTACGGAGATTAATACACACACACACACGCGCGCGCGCGCGCACGCACACACACACACATGTATACATACATATATATATATATATATATATATATATCACTTGTAGAAAAGCTTTTTCAAATATAAAAAGATATTGTACAAAGTAAAAATGATATGACTAGATAATTATAAAAACCTTCGAAGAGATCAGTATTCTCGGCTGGTAGCAGTAGGCCACGTGTAAACGTGGACCATCTGTGTTCTTCGTGCAGACTCCTTAGTGTGTAACTGAAGACAGTGTATCGTGTAAACTCTACACAGTTATTGGTGCCACATTTTGGAAGTGTGAGCAAAAGAAATCAACGACTTAAGCTAAATACTATTGAGTAATCCACGTTTTTACATAAATATGTCTTGGTGAATAAGAAAACTCTTGTTGCAGTTGCGATGACTTTCTGAAATATGGTATGAAATTAGGAACATGAGTCACGAAGTTTAGCTCTGCCGTTTCGTAGCGCAGAATGATCTGTTTAAAGACGAGTCAGAATTTCTACACACAAAGTTACGTCTTGCTTTGGTATGTTTAAACAACTCAAGAAGAATAAACATGTCACGTTGGTAATCAATTATAATAGTCAATTATAATAAATCACTTTATCTAAATCAGTTGCTTGCTATCAAATATATCGTTCGAATCTATACTGAAGACCGTGTAAATTTCTCAGGAAATTATAATAAAAGGAAATGCAACTTCCTGCCCATAGAATCTTCCACTGTGTGATATATTAAAGATGACAGCGACGGAGCTGACTTGAATAATACACAAGACGTTGGTTCTTAATTCACGCGGAACACGTAACGTGTATACTGTGAACATAATTCGGCTAAAGAAACTTATCGTTGTTTATTCTGAGGGCCAATAAAACTCTCTGGTATATAATTTCGAGCTCTTTACCTTCACCAGAGGAGGTATACATGATTACCAATTATGTATAGAGGGATAAATAAAGATATTGCCTGTCAAGCACGCAATTTTTTTATCACTACGTGTTAAAACGTAAGTAGACCAAAACTTCCAGGTTACGACGGCAAAGTAAAAGGGAAAAGGAAACCTGCTACATTTACATACATGCTCAGCCATTTACTTTTGCGCATGTAGTACCCATGGATTCCTGAGGCGAGGGAAAGAGACAAAGAAAAACACGGCGAAGCCCAGTTCTAGAAGTTAGTGTTTGCCTTTATATACTTAATTATTAAATCCATGGAGCAGGGTCCTTGTTGGGAAGTTAACAGGTGCTCAGCTAGTCAAGAAACTCCCCGCATTTAACGGAACCGGAAGGTTCATTACCGAATTTAAAGTGCCCGTCACTGTCCCCATACTGAGTCAGATCAGTCCAGTCCATGCCCCCATTCCACTTCTGGAAGATCCATCTTAATATTATCCTCCCATCTAGCCTGGGGCTTCCCCCACAAAACCCTGTATATAACTCGCCTCTCCCTATCCGTGCTACATGTCCCGCCCATCTCATGTGACCACCCGAATAATATTTGGTGAGGAGTACATATCATTAAGGTCCTCATTATGTCGTTTTCTCCAATCCCCTATTACCTCGTCCATTTTAAGCCCAAATATTCTCCTCAACACCCTATTCTCAAACATCCTCAGCCTACGTTCCTCAATTTGAGCGACCAAGTTTCACACTCATACAAAACAACAGGCAAAATTGTATTTCCGTTTTTACTAATATTTATAGTTTTGAATAGAAAACTGGAAGACAAAAGATTCTGCATCGAATGATGGCAAGCATTTTCTGACATAAGCCTCCTCTTAATTTCTTCCTGAACTGAATTTTGATCTGTTAAGGTTGTTCACAAATATTTGAATTGTTCCACCCTTTCAAAAGAACTGTTATCAATCCTTATATTGTTACGTCTTCCTGCATTCTGATCTCTAGACATGACCCAAGTTTTAGTTGCCTCATCATCTTCTTCTAGTCCTATCTCCTTACTGGCGACTACTAAAGCTTCTGTGTTTCTCTTTATAGTGTGTACAATTCCGCCCAGTATATTAACGTCATCAGCATAAACCAAAAGCTGATCTGTACTATTTAATTTCAAGCAATTCTGGTTGACCTGAACCCTCCTAATGACGTACTCTAAAGCAAAGTTGAAGAGCTATGGCGACAAAGCTACTCATAATTTTAAACTTGTCCTAGTAGGAAATAAGTCAGACGAATGCTTGCCTACACGGACTCTGCTGTAGGTTTCATTCACATACATTTTTGTTAGCCTTACCAGTTTCATGGGGATACCAAATTCAATGACAATATTGCACAAGATCTCCCTGCTAACTGAATCATATGCTTTCTTTAAGTCTATAAAGAGCTGATGCACTGCTTCACCCTATTCCCATTTCTTCCCAAGTACGTGACAAGTGCAGAATATATAATCTGTAGTTGAACTGTTGCCTCGAAATCCACATTGATGTACCCAAGTAATTTCTGCTGCATATGGGGTTAACCTTGACAGCAGGATGCTGGATAAAATTTTGAACGTAATTTACAAAAGTGATAGGCCTCTATAATTACTACAATCTGTTTTATCGCCCTTCTAATACATAGGTACCATGATCGACTCCTTCCACACCTCAGACAATTCCTCCTTATTCCGAAAGAATTGATGAGTTTATGGATCTCAGAGCGAATTGTTCTGCCCTCTGCTGTAATCAGTTTTGCTGGGATTTGGTCAGTACCTGGTGATTTAGGTCTTAATAGGTATTCAATATCCATCTAAATCTCAAGGGCACTCGGCTCGGGCACTAGTGACTCTGCTGTGTGCATTTTCCTCTGCCGAACATCATTAACCCCATGTACGTCCAGTAGCTGAGAGAAACGGCTCCTCCACCTACCAAGATAATGTGGCAGTCTGTAACCAAATCACCCTTTTCATCCTTAACTATATTAGTTTTACGCTGGTACCCTTTCTTAAAGTCAATAATGCCCCTCTATATCTCTGATAGCTTTGAACCTACAGTTACTTTCAAGTTCCTCAGTTTTAGTTTCAGATATTTCTTCTTGTTGTTTCTGAAATGTATACTATCTTAACGTCATACACTGTTTAGATTTTCTATATTACTTTGGTTTGGACCCTGTAGCCGCTGCATTTTTGCCCGGTTCCTTTGATCTAAAAATCGCAAACATTCTTCTTCAGACCATGGTTTATGCTACCTCAATAGACACTAAGACTCTCTTTAGCTGAGGTTTCGATATTCCCTTTAATGTTCCCCCAAACCCTATTTATATCCTCGCTATAACTAAAGATCTTCAAAGCTGCAAATCTGTTTAAGATTTTAATCTGATATTGTTTCCTAACGTCAAGCTCATTTAGCTTCCCACATCAGACTTCTGTGCTATTTGTTTACCTACTGCCAATCTAACCCTAACTTTTGCCACCACCAGATAATGATAAGAAGTACAGTCAGCTCCCCTGCAAGATCGCACATCGAGCATACTCGAATGTCATCTCCTATCTATCATTATGTGAAAAGTCTGGTTGTTATTCTTCCCATCAGGACAGGCACAAATGTATTTGCGAGGAAACATCGTGATCTTAACAACCAAATTTTTTGATGTGGTAAAGTTTACTATTTTAACACCATTATCATTACTATCCTGACGTAGACTCTTGTTCGCAAATGTCAGTTTGAAAATATCCTTTTTCCTCAATTTCGTATTGAAAACTCCTAACAGAATTTTCGTATGGTACTTCGGTAATGATTAAAATACTGCTCTAATTCCTCATCAAAACTGCTTTTTGAATCATCACTTTTCTTCTCACTTGGTGCATGCATGTTCAAAACAATGATATTACACTAGCGATCTCTCAGATCCTATCACTAAAAAACCATGCACAGCTCATGAAAAATATGCGGCATTTCAGTCTTCCGCCGCCATTTTCGCGCTTCTTGGATGTTAACGCAGTGTAGATTGTTAGTTAGTTACCGACGTCTCGGAACAATCAATCGGTCCCTTCTCCAAGCTTCAAGCATTTCAAGAAGACTGCTTGACCCATTAAGGTGGACTGGTAGGTTTTCCCGAAACGTCGGTAACGAACTGCCAATGTACACTGCGTAATATGCCAGAAGCGTGAAGATATTATGCAGACTGCAGTTCGACGTATGAGAACGTAAGAGGAGAAATTTGTTGACAGTGACAAGAAAGGTAAAGAAATGTTAATATTTTATTTTAATTTTTTCGACTTCTTAATTACTCTTACATTTACATCACATTAATCGGTTCGTATAACATAATAGACAAATTTCCCTACCATAAAGCAATTGCTTACACATTTTCATTACGTGGATTTTCAGGAGGTTATTTACACGATCTTTAAGTTGTATTTTGTATTCATTTGCATTCCTCAAATAACATCTCATCTTTCCAAGGAAGAAAAGCAAGATGGCGGCATTTAACAGGCATTAATGGATTGAACCTCCACCAGTAAAATGCCTGACCTTACTGCCACACAAATGCATGAAGGGAGAAAAAAATATGTTAGGCGGCTCTGAGAAAGAACAGTGTACACTGCCTGTGAAAATAAACTGCTGCATAAATTTAAGCAGGCGAAACTGCTTACTTTTAGTTTGTAACAGGTTGGCTAATTAACGGAGTAACCCAGCCCAGCAGGTTGATGGAGCGGTAATGTTCTGCTGTATGCCGAAGCTGCACGAACTGAATGTCGGCCATGACACCGGTTATCTGATTGAAATTTCTCGTGACTTTGCTCAGTCCCTCCGAGCACATGTCGAGAGCGCACCTCGCCCAGACAACAACCTCTTCCTTCCAAATTATTTCCAATCAATCATCCACTATACCTTCTACCATTCGACTTCATATCTGAGGACAGTGACAGTGGCATACGATAAACAACAACAGTTTTCCATATCTGCGACAAAAATAAATTTAAATTGTAGCTGGACAGGCCATGTCAAAATAACAGAACCTCATCGAATGACTAAGCTAATAAAGAATCGTGTACCTAAACGTGAAAGACTCTTCGGTCGCTCTGAACTACTGCGGAGGTTCAACGTTTTCAGCATGATGATGGAACGGACATCCATGTCAGGCTTGGCCATGGTGACCTGTTTATTTACTTAATGGCTCTTTTCATTAATTCATTAGCTTTTTAACGGAGCTGTTGTATATACTAGTGTCGGATATAAGAATTAGTATTTAATACTAAAGTGAAAATATATGGAAGGGGGCGATCATGGTCCAATTTGACCTACTGTCCTGGCATATGGATTTAGGGAATGAGGAAAACAGAACATTTCTTTAATTGAAGTAGACCTGAGGGTTTTACGTAAATGGTGATAATGTGCCAGCAACGGTGTCCTCTTGATTCTATATTTAGGCTCTATATAAAAATTCTGGGCATGATAATGTCAAATAATATAAAACTATCATCTTGAGCTGCTGGAATGTTTATACTCATAGAGCAAAGGATTTTATTTCTGCTTTTACAGGATGAAAACGCTAAACACCGTGTTCACAAGAATCAGCCTTTGGTCTCTATACTAAATCACATAAATCCTTTATTTAATCACAAGCAATCTCTCTCTCTCTCTCAGATACAATATTATAATCATATCTGTGCCTAGGCTCTTATATTGTCTCCTGTCGTCAAGTGTTCATTTAAAATTTTGTATTCACATCTGACTTTCGCCCTGAGCATTACGAGTCCCACACCCTTTATTTTATGCTTCTTATTTATTCTAAAAATATTTGTGACTAATACAAATTATGAAAATCTTGATTACGTAAATTTTTATTGTGTTATTTCTTGACCTGTCTTAAGTTTAATATTCTTCCGTCACTATTTATCTTTCAGACACCACTGATGTTGCAGTTTACCGTCTTCTAAGGTGTGATGCCATGTATTCTGTTAAAAATTTACTTACGTTTCCATAAAACTGACCGCTTTCTTCCCCATGAGAGAAGAGCCTTTGGGGACGGCACGATGCGTAGTCGGGAATAAATTTACCGTTATTTACGAGAAATATACTAGAGGTATTACAGACTGTCCTCCGAAACTTTGGTGTCTTTCTACCAGATTAAACGGCTGCACATCTGAATACACATGAATATATTTAGTCATATAATTAGGGGCCGCATGTCTCACTTTCAGTGCTTTCTCCCCGCAGAAAAACTGTACAACTACAACTAACTTATTGTAAAATCGCGGCGCGCGGAGGCGCTGGCCCACCCGGTACGCGCATATGCCTAGGGGCACAGAGGGTTAATAAGAATTAAAAAAAATATCCGAATGGGTCGTTTACTACCTGAGGTTCAGATGGGTGTGTAGACAACAATAATGTTAATAACTACACCAACTTCGATACACAATGAGTCATCTGTTGCCAGAACCCACTTTGTAAATACCCCCTGAAACGCGTCCGTCTTTTAACAATTTGTCGAGGTATACATGAGGCTCAATTAAATGAATATGCGCATTCATTTCCAACAGCGAAACCCGTATTTACGGCATCTGAAACTTCAGCAGTTGCGGGGAATCACTCCCCGCTGCTGCTGACGAGTCACGGCATGACGGACACCCATACCGCAGTACAGTTCACAGCTGACGAGTCACACCATGACGGACACCCATACCGCAGTACAGTTCACAGCTGACGAGTAACGGCATGACGGACACCCACACCGCAGTACAGGTCACACATTGTGAACCCCATTGTCGTTGAGTAGAGCGTCGCAGAGTCGAGTCCTTAGTCATATTTTGTACTTGGCAATTTTCATAGCCCAGACTTTTTGTACTTCAACCAGAAATGTTCTGTTAAAAGACACCTGAAAGCAGTTTAAATTCACTGCGTCTTGTCTTCAACATGTTGTTTACATTTTTTCTTGAACGTAACCCGTCCTTTACGGTACGTTTATTACAAGTTGCCTGCTCGTATTCTGCCATACTTCCGTCTTTAGTAACAGCTGCATTTAAATTGATATTATTTTTCAAGATCAGTGGCAGATTTCCGGAACTAACCATAAATCAGCAGATTTTTTTGGACCCATCCATTACTAAAAGATAAAAGTACAAGCATATTTGTGCCAACACTTGCCACGAAGCCACACAAGGGGAGTAGATTTCTTGTTCCACCAATTCTTTACCTCGTCACCGGATGGAGGTGAGCGCTCATCCTCACATCCCGGCCGCTTTATCCAAGGAGTAAGAGGCTGGGTTGGCCCCAGAGCCGCTTTGGACATATCGGAAAAGAAATAAATTTCATGCCCCTGCCAGGATAAAAAACCCGGATCGTGAACTCTGAGACAGAGTCTCTGTACTAACTACAATTTTCCGGCTCCATTCACTGCTCAACATTTATTAACTATAAAATATTAATTAGTCATAAATGACCATAACACTAATTAACACGTTCGCTGCCAGCTATTTAAATACCCAGGGGCGTTAAAATGCCAACCATTTAGAGGGTCCACAGCCCCTTCTTTCATGATTTCAGTAAAAAAAATAATTACACGAAAACTATACGAGATAAAGACTTGAAATTTAGAACATGCCTTCAGTAACGTTTCATCGTGTGATATCGTGTGTAGTAACCTTCTGGATGCAGAGGAACACCACACTGAGCACAGAGAAATCTAGTTTCTTTCTTGGTATTTTTCGCACACATACTCGACTTTTTCGTGTTGGCGTTTTATCATATTTTCTGGGTGGAATATGGACCAGTTTGTTATTCCTTAGTTTTCCATCAAGCCTGCCAGGGGGGTAATTTTTTGGGGCACGTTTTGTTGGAATAGGTGTACGTGTTCTACTCGAGCCTTTCGACTCGTCAGATGATGACGATGATGATACAGCATCTGATGTGTCTATCAGATTTTCTGTGATATCTGACATGAAATCTAGGAATGGTTTGCGGTAATTAGGATTATTCTTTGAAAAGGTAACATAACTGTTGAAAAGGCAACATTGGAGAAGATAAAAAAATACTTTCTTAGGCCACTTGACAGTTTCACGAATGAATGGGTAGTGAGCCAGATACTGGTCCGCTGTATCAACACTGTGCATATGAGTGTTGTAATCTATGATGCATTTAGGTTTCTTCTTTGCCACACCCGTTCGTCTGCTTGTTGTTTCAATTACTTCAGCTGTATGGAGTGTTGAAATCATATTTACAAGCCTCTTAT
>Ga0123354_10003611_pt1 | contig 21450 bp, 8 predicted proteins | sample TergutLab28metaG_2_FD_97872 | JGI IMG/M metagenome (GOLD analysis project Ga0123354, IMG submission 97872) | Labiotermes labralis P4 segment gut microbial communities from Petit-Saut dam, French Guiana - Lab288 P4 | ecosystem: Host-associated > Arthropoda: Insects > Digestive system > Gut ... | reverse complement strand
GCGTAGGTGTTGACATCGCCGCGTCCGGCCAGCGGGTAACGACCCGAGTTGTGAAGCAGCGTGGCCTCGCCCTCGGCTTGGCGGCGGGCGGCGATGAAGCCGGCGTAGAGTTGCCGCTCTGCCAGTGAGTCGCTCTGCGCCAGTTTGGCGATTAGCTTACTTCTCGCATACTTATTGGGCGCGTTGGCGATCTCGTCATCCTGGGCAGCGAAAAACTCCTGTTCCTGAAGTTTGACCCGTTCCCACGGCGGGTTACCGATCATACAGTCGAAACCGCCTGACCAACCTTCTGGGCTGTCGTCGCCGGGTTTGTTGAAAACCTCGGGGAACTCGATGTGCCAGTGGAAGAATCGATACTGGTTGGTCAGCCGCATGATCTGCTGGCGGTAAACCTCTAGGCTCTCGGCGAATGGAGCTTCAGCGAAACGGCGAATGGTAGCCGAGGTCGGCATGGGGATGCTATCGGTAGCAGCCGTCTTGTTCCAGACGAAAGCCGCGATCCAGGCGTCGGCGTACAGTTTCTTGCCCAGGTAGTCCCTTGACTGTTCGAACTGCCGCCACTGACGAGCTTGGGCGCGGACGGCCGTCGCGGAGTCAGGCGTGCCGAGAAGGTCCTTGTGGGCTTTGATCAGAGGAGTCATCTCTAAATTAGGGGCAGAGAGATCTAGTTCGCCTTGACCACCGAATCTACCGGAAAGTCGTTCGCTCGCGTTGCGCTTCTTATATTTGGCAACAGCTTGTTTATCGTCGCCTTCGAGGACGGCGAAGGCCCCATCTGGGAGGTCGCCTTCGAGCAATGTTGGTGTCGTACCGAGCAATGAGTTGCCCACCCGAATACGAGCGTCGAGGAATCCCAGAGGTTTGCCTGGCTCGATGGCTTCAAGCCACAGCGAGACCTTGGCCAGTTCGGCGGCGAGCGGGTTGATGTCAACCCCGTAGACGCACCGGCCCACAACATCACGCAGGGCGTGGCGAACAACATTAGGGGTGGGTTCATCCTCGCCGGAACGGATGGCGGCAAGCCGGCGAGCCAAGCGACGGGCTCCGGCGACAAGAAAGTGTCCCGAGCCGCATGCGGGGTCGCAGATTGTCAGGGCGAGCAGCCGTGCTTCAGCGTCTACTGGATCGTTCTTGGCCTGCTTAACGGCTTGTTCGACGACGGGGTCAAGGGCGGTGTCGAGCAATGCAGAGACCAACGATGACGGTGTGTAGTACGAGCCTGTGGTCTTGCGTTCGTTGCCACTGACAGCTACCAGTTGGTAACGACGTTCTTCGATCATGACTCGCGGGATGAGTTCGAGCAGCGACTCGTAGACGCTACCAAGCTCCTCGGCCCCGAGGTTGCGGTAGTCCACAGCCTGGAGGCGCTGGCCTGATTGGAACCAAGCGAGGTCACGGATGGCGGCCAAGAGCGCGTTATTCCCGAGAGTTAATTCAAGCAGCGGGTCGCTGGCGCCGTCTTCGGAGTCAAACAGCCCACCAAGAGCGGGGATAGCCAGTGCTGGCTGGCCGTCTCCGCCTAGTGCTTTCAGAACGATGACTTGGGCCTGCCACAGGTCGCCATAGGCGGCGGATCCTTGGCGGTAGTGGGCTTGTTGACGGAGTCTGCTGGTGGAAAAGTACTTGTCGTAACGGTCTTTGGCATCAATTGGTGCCGCTGGGTCGAGCAGAACTCCGCGGTCCTCGGCAACAAACAGGAACAACAACCGATAGACGAGCCGGAGCAGGTGCCGGTGGAGTGTGTCCGGTGTCAGGGTGCCACTGCTCAAAGCCTCTCGCAAGTCGCCATTCGATTGCTGGATGAGGAAACCGGAGCCAAGGTGTTCGAGGGCACGTTCAACACCGCCTCGCAGTTGGTCAAGAGCGCGGGTACCAGTCTTGATGGAGTCCTCGCGCCACTGTTCCAACCAGCACTGCCCTGGGATGGGATCACCTTCAGGACCAGTGGGGGCTTCGAATCGGGACTCGTGACAGAGCTGCCATAGGATCATGAACTCGCTGAACAGTTCGCCATCGAAGATGGCCTGCAAATCGAACTCCACATAGGCTGACCCGGCGAGCGCGGTCGAGTCGCGCAGCAAGCGTAGACGGAGGCCGTTGGACAGCAACGCCCAGAGACGCTCCTCGTCGCGGTTGAGCAGTTCTTGAACCATTGCCTGCGGAGCGCGGGCTGCTCCCGGAACTCCAGGATTGCGTTTGTCGAGGTCGACGCCCGGGCCGAGCAAGTGGATCGGGACGCAGTTCCACTCGTGAGAGATCGGGTACTGCTGATCGTCGATCATGACACCTCGGCTGGGTGTTAGTCGTCCGTACCCGAGTTCCTGAAAAAGCACGAGGAGCCAGCGTTCTCGTACCATTGCGGCGCTGGTTGCCTGCAATCCGCCCGGCTCTTTCGTTTGGGCTTCGTTCCAGGCTTCCCAAGCGCCGACCAGATAAGACCAGGAACGATTGACCGCATCGGGGATCGTTTGACGTCCAACAATGTGAAATGACTCTGGGCTGCGTGAGTCATCAGAACCGAGTGCGTTATCGCGCAGGAGTTGGAGCAGACTGGAGGGGACGATGCCGCCTTCGATGTGGATGGCTTGGGCGGTGCTCACTGGTCACCTCCCGGTTGATAGACGAAAGCTCCCAGAATATCCGCTGGCAACTGGGGCGTCACCTCTAGACCTCTCAAGGTGAGTGATCCAGCAATCTCTCGGCCGCGAGCTGATTGCCGGACGCGGATGTGCGCCTGACGCAACTCCTCCGCTACGTGGCGGGCTTGATCGTCTAGCAGGGCAGAACTGTTCTCTTGGAGTGATCGAAGCACGTTACCCATGAGGCCTCGGACTCTGTCTGCGGGCATATTGGCACAAGGCTGCGCGCCAAGTAACTGCTCAACTTGTTGTGGCGGCAGCCAGGTGGGGTTCCTAGGCGCACCGGTGAAGGCGACTGCCCTGGCCTCCTCGGCTACTTGGGTTCGTGGTCCATCGCGTCCTGGCAGAGTGAGGTGTATGCGGAAGCGGACGATGAGCAGGGTGGTCAGTGTGTCCACGGCTTTGGTGATAATGACTCCAGCGCGGCGCGCCGGCCTCCAGTTGGTGAGGAGATTAGCGTCGAGAGCTCCGTCGAGAACAAACTGAGCCAAGGCTCCGACGCGCTTGTCAGTGCGGGTCATGGTTGCGGCACCGTGGGGTGCGGGCAGGTCGGACACCCAGAGCAGCAAGCCGCTGGCTTGTAGTGTGTCCTTCAAGCCGACTGGCAGAGACTCGGTATTAAGGACGAGACCGTTACCTTTGGTTATGGTATCGGCGTCCACCGCCTTTAGTGTGCTGCGGACGAAAGCTGCGACATCGGTAGATCCACCCATCCGGGAGCGTGCATCATCGACTTCCTGGGCTACCTCGTCAGGATGGATGGCCGCTTGGGCATAGCGTGTGCGCGAAGCACGTTCTTGTTCGGCGGCAGAAGCCCATTGGTCGGTGATGGCAAACAGCGCGTCGTCAAGGGTGGGCTGGGCTGCTCGCTGGCCACGTAGTATCAAGCCTTCCATGAGGGCGCTTAGCACTCGTTCGTTGGCCTCGTTGGGGACAGGGACGCTGATACCGAGGTCCTTACGAATCTGAGCGTGCTTTCGTATGAGCACGTCCATGACAATGCCGTCGATGCCGGTGTCCTCGCCATAGATGGTGACTGCGCGGACGGTCTTGGCGATTTGACCGAAGCGGTCAACGCGGCCCTCGCGTTGTTCGTGGCGAGTTGGATTCCAAGCAAGGTCGTAGTGGACAACAGCCTGGAAGCCGTCTTGCAGGTTTACGCCCTCAGACAAGCAGTCCGTCGCTACCAGGATGTGCCGATCCTCTGGGCGGTCCTGGATTAGTGCAGCCACTCGCGCGGCGCGGTCCTCTGGCGCCAATTCGCCTGTGACAACCTCAATGGGCGTCCTCGGGAACACTGTTCGGAGCCGTTCAGAGACGTACTTGGCTGTGGGGATGAAGCGACAGAATACGATGGGCGAGAACCCGTCCTTGATCAGATTCTTGACTTCGGCAACGAGCTTTGTCAGCTTGGTGTCATCATCGGATGTCAGAGCTTCGGCTCGGGCTGCCATGTCGAGCAGTAGACGAGCTTCTTTGGTGGCTGGTTCATCGGGCATTGCACCAGGGGCAGCGTCATCGCCTTCGGTATTGGTGTCGTCCACTAGGTCGAAGATGGCTTCGCGCCCGATCTCATCAACGGCGGCGAGCGTCTCAGCCGCACTGGTATTAGCTCGGGTGCGCATGGTTGAGGCCGCTGCGGCCGGAGACGAGGCCACTGAGCGCAGCAAGTTGAGGGCTGACCACCAACGCATCCGTTGCTGAGCGTGGCTGCCAGACTTGTCAATGACCTGGCCTTGCGCGTAAGAGATGACGTCGTTCAACAGGTCGGCGTACTTTGGCGAGAGCCTGTATGGGGCCTCGCGGGTCTGGCGATCTTCTGGGAACTGGGTATCGACTCCGAGATAGACACGTATGTCGCCACGTCGCCGCTGCACGAGGTGGCGGGCCAGTTTTGTTCGGCCATCCTCGGAGTCGAGTTGCGTGGTTTTGAGGCGTGGGTCGAGCAGGCCAAGCAAGTTACGGAAAGCGCCCTCGTTCCCCGAGTGTGGCGTGGCTGTGACCAATACGAGATGGGTCTCGGGCTTGTGCGAGAGTTCCTCAAGCAGCCTATAACGCTGAGTGCGGGCTCGTCCTCCAGCCCCGCTGTCGTCGACGACGCAGGTGTGGGCTTCGTCTACGATAATGAGGTCCGGCGCAGCTCGAAGGAAATCGTCACGGCGACGGTCGGCTTTGATGAAGTCAGTTGAGACAATGGTGACTGGGTAGCGTTCGAAGATTGACTCACCGTAAGCAAGATGGTGTTGCAGCCGGTTAACGGTGGAACCGAGGACGAGCTCAGCATCAAGGCCGAACTTCTCGCTCAACTCTGATTGCCACTGCTCGGCCAGAGACGGCGGACAAAGAACGGCTAACCGTTCTGCACTGCCTTGGGCGAGGAGTTCGCTGGCGACGAGACCCGCCTCGATGGTCTTGCCGATGCCCACGTCATCGGCGATGAGTAATCTGACCGTCTCTTGGCGAAGCGCCATCAGGAGTGGCACATACTGATAAGGCCGCGGATCGACGTTAAGAGAAGCCAGCGACCGGAACGGGCCGCCTGTAGAGCGAAAACCGATGCGCAGCGCGTCTCGTAGCAAGCTGGCAGAGTGGTAGTCGCCAAGGTCATCTGCGGACGGAGCGGGGAAGGTAGCGGCGGTGACTTCCTCAACGCCAGGCAGCACTCCGGCAATATCGAGTTCCCCTCCAGCGAGTGGCCGAAGCACGAGGAAGTCGTCCTGGCTGTCAGGTAATACAACCCAGTCCCGGCCGCGGGCGGTTACCAGGGTTCCAACATTGAACAGGGGCATTAGGCAGCCCACCCAAACACGCTCGGATGGGCTGCCACGAGTTCCTCGAACGAGTCGTCTGGTCGGCAGAGTATGACCTCCCAGCTGCTGAACGTCAGCGCGTCAACGTCAATCTCAGGCTCATGCTCTATATCCACGAAGATAACCACGACCTTAGCCTTGGTATAAACAAGATCGACATGGACCCCAGCTATGGTCCCACCGACCTCGGAAGGTTGGGTTAGACCATGGGCCACAAGAAAAGCCAGAGCCTTGTCGGTCGGGCTGGCAGCCTCGCCTGGGTCGCTGGGTGTGAGGGGTTGACTAGAGCCGGCTAGTGGGTCATCGGGCGAATCGGGGAAGGTCGTCGAGCCGAGTAGACGGCGCAATGTCGGAATCGCCAGTCGCCGGTCAATCAACTCATGGCTGTTCTGGTTTCCGTAGGTCAGTAGACAGCGGTAGCAGCCGCGTACACAGGCATCGGCCTTGTCCTGTCCGGTCTCAGGATCGACGTGGATGATCTCAAGCGCCAGCCTGGCGACCTTTCGTATGGCGTCTCGTTCTGCCTGAAGACGGCGGAGAACTCCGGCTCCACCTTCGGCCGCTTCAATAATGAGGAAGCGGCCTTGCTCATCGGCATCTGGGATGAGCTCTGTGGTTAACTCGGAGTCTTCTAGCTGGAACACTGCCTCGATGCCGCGTTCGACGGCGTTCATCAGAGTGATGGCCTCGTCTTCGCGAACTTGTGTAGCCCACCGCATAATGGCTATGTTGCGCCGGTCCTCGACATATGGGATGACGCGCTGCTTGCGAGGTACGTCATCGGCTCTGGGAGCATCTTCATCATCTTCGTCGTCGTCCATGGCAGCCGCGCGTCTGTCAGTGAGCCATTCACCGCGAACAGTGTCGAGCCAGAACCCGTCGCTCGTGGATATGCGATGGCCCCGGTTGATTGAACGCAACTCAGCGGCGTCTCCATACTGGATGTCGGCGACGGTGCCGTCGCTGTCCGTGATATCTGCGTGGAGGCTGTTGGGTCGAGAGCCACGGCTGGAGAAGCGGTAGGAGGTCTCGATAATGAAGCCAGCGCGCTGGCGTTCCTCCTCGTCAGCCCCGATTCGGTCGCGGCGACGGGTGATGACCATCTGCATGGGCAGCAGATTCGTCATGGGATCGCCGAGCATCGCTCCGCAGTTTTCGCACAGATCAACGCCGATCTCGCGATCGTGGTGATATCCGCAAGACGTACACACGCGAACTTGCCGGAGTGTGACGTTGCTGTTCTGTTCCGCTGACTTACCACCAGGCCGGGGCAGGTTGATGCGCACGACCTGGTAGCGGGCACCTTCGTGGTAGATGAACGCACCAGGCCCGAACTCGCGCAATGCCAGGAAGCGTGGCCTTTGAAGCCAGGTGGACTCCTTGTTCTGCCTGCCAGGAATATATGCGGCCAGGGGCAGGCGTGGGAACGAGTATCCAGGCAGGAAACCTTCCGAAGCGAAGTAGCGGTAGGGATAAAAGTCTCCGCCGCTGTGGGCGTCGTCCACATCGTTGAGAAGCAAATCACGCTGGCGGCGAGCTTCCATCATGCGCGACTCAGCAGCCTGACGGTCCTTCTTGTTTAGACTGGTGTCCTGCATCATCGTGGACGCCGTGTCCATCTCGCCGCGCGTCGCCTGATCGAGCATCCGCCAGCGCTCGCATGCCAGGTCGAATGCTGCTGGAGCATCGTGTATAACGTCATCAAGCCAGGATTCCGACCACCAAGGAGCTTCCGATAGGTCGTCTGCCATCGGATCGAGAACGGCATGAGCCGCCTTGGCTGCCCTGTCCGGCAGTGATGCCTCGGCGAACTGCTCGGCCAGGTCGGCACTGACCGGATAGGCGTCACCTGTTGTGGGGATATCCACTACGTTCATCATCGATTTGCCCAGGCTCGCGCCACTGGCAGCAAGCCAGATCGAGTGAATATGAGAGCGCAAGAGGTCTTCGTTAGCCAAGTCAATGCGTGGGGGCAACACTCTGCCTGAAACCATCTGGTCGGAGCGCTCGAAATAGTACGAGTCGTGAGCGTTACCGTTTGCGCAATACGTGACTACGAGGGCTGGCTGGCCGGAACGGCCTGCCCTGCCGGAACGCTGGGCATAATTAGCCGGTGTTGGTGGCACGTTGCGCATGGCAACGGTATTCAGGGAAGCGATGTCCACGCCTAGTTCCATCGTCGGCGAGCAGTACAGAAGCTTGAGTTCGCCTTCGCGGAACTGCTGTTCACGATGCTCCCTGTCTTCGGCGCGAACCTGCGCGGTGTGCTCCCGGGCTTGGATCGTTGCCAGCTCAGACCCGGCGTTGAGGTACAGGTTCTTGAAATACTCAACCACCCGGGTGCCAGACTCTCGGTCGTTGGTGCGACGCAGGGGATCGGGGGCCCCGTACTTTCCTTCACCGGGAAAGACTCTGATTTGGTGCAGCTTGAGTCGGTAGCCAATCTCACCTCGACTGGTAACCTCGGCGAGAATGCCATTGTGAGCCAAGATCTTCACAAGTGACTCCTGGATGGCTTCAACCTCATGGCTGTCAGGTTTCGGGTCAAACTGGCGAACAAGCCAGCGGCCAAGAAGCGATTGCCGAGAGATGGAGAGCACGCTGCGCGAGGAACTCGCTTGGGATGCGCCCAAAGTGGCGTAGCCCACATCGGGGGCCGGCTCACCATCTTCCACGGCCCAGACCCCGGTCAGATGCTCTCTGCTGAGCCGCTGCAACTGGTCAACATGATCTTGCCCGAACAGGTCGGTGTCTATGGCGAGCACACGGCGGAACTCATCAAGTAGAACGGTCACAAGCTCCTTGCGCTTCTCCGGATCTGCAGTGCGAAGTAGTGGATGAGCGGATGTCCAGGAAGGCTCGTTCTCGCACAGAGCTTCGGCGGTTGGGTAGGCGATCTTGGCTAGTCCCGTCTGTTCCAGATTCGGCAGCGTAATACGCCAGCCCCGGCGGAGATCCTGTAGAGCCCTATATTCTACAACTTTCGCCAGTGCCCTCTGTGCTGGCTTAATATCGAATGAGTGTGGGTTCTGGGCATAGTGAGTAGGTTCAAGGCCAAGGTACGTTGGGAGTGTTTGAGCGTACTCCAGAGGGTCAAGGCCCTCGTCCCCGGCGTGAGTGGACGCCGCGTAGACGGCGGCGCGGAGCTGACCTACAAGGACGAAATCGTTGACATGGCCTGCCTGGAGGCTGGCATCTTGCCGGTTGTCCACGAACGTCAACAGCTTTTTCACATCCTTGGGTAGACCATCTACTTGCTCCAGCGACTTCATGATGCTCAAGCTGAGCACTGTCATGGCGCTGGAGCGACCTTCCTGGTCTAGAGTGACGACTTTTGAGGCTTCCAAGGCCCTGGTTTGATGGTATGTGGTTCCGCAGCGGAGGCAGAATAAGAGGCCTTTCGGAATCCATGCGGCCTCAATGTGATCTGGGTTCTTCGCGAAGTCTTCGACTTCGAGGATCTCACCCATGGGGTTGACGGTCACCGCCTGGGGAACACGGTCACGTCGAGATTTGATCACCCGGAGCGTGCTGTTGGCAGAGGTTTCAGTCCAGACATCGGGCAGACGGTCGATCGGATCGATCGGCCATGGATCGGATGTGTCGATGTACAGGTAGCCGTCCTGCTCGTCACTGATCTGCATCCGGGTACGGGCAATAAAAGCCTGCTTTTGGATATCTCGACGAACCATGAGGTACTCCTGGCCGCAGTCGCGACAGAAAGCCAGTGGGTACAGCCGCCGTTCAGCCGCCTTATTGCCGGATGGACCGGGCAAAACCACTTGGTAGCTGTGCACAATTGAACGAACGTCTTCGGGCTCCAAGGTGACATAGACTGACGCTCCCTTGGAGATGAACTGATGAAGCCTGAAGGCAAACAACGGCCGTTGCGAGATGGGGTTTTTTGTCCTGGCTCCAGCCAGCAGAGTCTGTTGGATGGCGATACGACAAGCTTCGGGTGTTCGCCCTGTCTGCTGGGCCAAGTCTTCGCTAGCCATCTTGACCGTCGTCGGAGCACCACGCACCAGGATGCCTGTTCCAGGCTCTTTGGTCAGGCCGAACCGGCGCTCAACCCAAGCCGCGAGCGGATCGTTGGCAAGCCCTTCAAATCCGGCTGATAATCTCCGGTCGTTGGACTCGGCGGAACCGCGAGCATCTACGAGTTGCCCAAGTTCAGCTTCGGAACCCGTCATTGTGGCGCGGATCAGGGTTTCTGCTATCACGTTTTCAGGCTTCACCAGCGACCCGAAAACCTGGGAGGCTACGGAGGCGACCTCAACACGTTGAGCCGCGACTGTCTCGGCTGTTGACATCGTGGCCGATGTACCGATGCACTGGAGGTAGTCCCTCGTGTGGGCGGCCTCGCGAACACGGCGGACAAGCATGGCGACGTCCGCCCCTTGCCGTCCACGATAAGTATGTAACTCGTCCAGCACTAGGAACCGCAGGTTGTTAGTCGCGCCGAACAACTTCTCTCGTTCATTTGGACGAGTGAGCAGGAGCTCCAACATGACGTAGTTGGTCAGTAAAATGTCCGGTGGTTTGGCCAGAATGCGTTCACGCTCATCGTCCTGTTCCTGCCCGGTGTAGCGCTTGAAGCTGATACCGTCCCCGTCGTCCTGGCTTTTGCCGAGGTACTTCTCAAGCTCCTGCACCTGGCTGTTCGCTAGCGCGTTCATTGGGTAGATGATGATCGCCTTGATGCCCGGTAAATACGGGTGGCGCAACACATAGTCCACAATGGGGATGATGTACGCGAGTGATTTTCCTGAACCTGTGCCGGTCGTCAGTACATAGGAGCTGCCGGCTGCGGCGGTTCTGATTGCCTCGATTTGGTGCGTATAAAGCGACAATGGTTGGTCACCTAGGTGGAACAGGTCGGCAGTCTGTTGCAGGAGCAGGCCATCGGAAGCGAGATCATTCACTGTGCCACCGCTGGCAAAGGTTGGGTTTAGCGAGAGCCACGGGTCAGGCCACTGCGCCCCGCGGTCCGACTGGTCGCGTACCGACTCTGCGAGCCGATTGTCCCTGATCTCGACGAAACCCTCTGTAAACTGACGGTAGTCGTGAATCAGGTCGCGATGAATCCTGAAGGCATCCAGGGTGTACGGTGAGACAGAGCTGTCAGCCACCTCGGTATCCTCCTTATGATCGCAATACGGCTACCAGCAACGTACTACGCGCCACTGGCATTGTGATTGCGCTCGGGTGAAGCCCACCTGCCAATCCTGCGGATAACGCCGCCGAAACCATTATCTCACCTAGCTGGCTGTCCGACTTGACCCGACAGCCGCAGCGTCCTGCCCACGTACTGTAGTTCTTGAGGTAGCCACCGACGTATCCTGAGCCTCAGCAGCGAAGATAGTGTCATACTTGCGACTCGTCTGTGCCAGAAAACAGGGGAGGACAACACTTGCTTTCACTTAGCACCGGGCATGATGGTCAACGTCAGCACGCCGGATTCCTGGTTGTTGCGGGCAGCCTGCGCCAGCACGGTGCGTCGGCGGGCCTGTTCTTTCTCTTGATAGTTGAGCAGGTCGTCGAGGGTGACGCGGCGGTGGCGTCCGACTGTCTCGAATGGCATGGCCCCGGATTCGAGGAGCTTGACCAACGTGGGCCGGGAGATACCGAGGAAGTCGGCGGCCTCTTGGGTGGTAGGGCGAGTTGCGAGGGGCACGATGGTGACGCCGTTGACGTTCACCATCGCTCGAGGGAGTTGTGTGGCCACACTTTGTCTGGGCCCCGTGGCACAATGATCAGCAGATTAAGAGTGACGGCTGTTAACCCCTAGGAGTTAGCCGTCCGGCAACCGGCCCGCGCCGGTGCCGGCGCGCCTGGCCAACCCGTTGTCGCGCCTGGCGGTGGACCCGGGATGGTTTGACGACGCCACCGGGCGGATTACCTTGGCTGGCTGGCTTCAGCTTGATGGGCCTCGGCCTCGGGGCCTTGCTGATCAGGCGGCAACGTCTGCTTGGCGCTGTCATCTGATACACCTAACTCAGGTTATCCCGTCCAAAGCTTCTTGGCTCGGACGGGACGACTTGGTCTCTGGGTGGCAGGCACAAGTGCCGTGACGAACCGCTCCCACTGCTCATGTCCGGTCGGGTGCGGGTACCAGAGTCCACGTTGCGCCTTCTTCAAGGTCGTCCGCCATCTTGCTGGCTGTGGCGGCCATCCAAAGTTGTCGGCATAACCAATGCAACCACCGCTTACTTGACTGCCAATGACCTCTTCTTCGCCCCGGCAACGAACAGCAACATGGCCACACCAGCAACCAACCCAACTGCCGGAAGGCCGCCGAACAACGGAACACCCCGGTCAGCGACTGATCCGCCCATGGAAGCCAACATGCGGGTCACCGTAAACGGCGCCGACACCGTGCCCGAAGACAAGCCCGCGAACTCAACCAGATGCGCACCCAGGCTCGTGCCTATCGGCACCGTCCAGGACACATCCACCCGGCCATTTCCGTCTGCAGTGAACGTGCCTACCACATACGGGTTGGAATACATAGTTACCGTTACCTGTTCACCGGGCGCGAAGCCCGTCGCGTAGGCTCTGGCCGTGCCACCGACCATCACCGATGAGGTCGTTACCACTGCGGCTAACACAGGGGGCGGGGGAGCCGCCGCCACATTCACCTCGAAATCGGTCGTCTGCGTCAGCCCCTTGTCCGTGTAAGCAACCTGGATTGTCTGTGTGCCAACCGTGTCTAGCGTGGCACCGTCCGACGGATCGGTGGTCACGTCGGCCGTAACGTCTTTCGTCGAGCCATCGGTGTACGTCGCCGTCACCACCATGCCCGACAAGTCAAGTTTGTCGCCCGGCAGATATGTCGTCTTGTCAGGCGGGGTAGTCACAGCGATCGACGCCAGATCGGGCATCACATAGTAGACGTCAACCAGCGGCGGCTTCGAGCAGCACCCGACCTGCCCGTAAGCCTGCATCGCGTAGACGTAAAGCAAGCGCGTGCTCGGGTCGAACGCCGAACCAGCGATGTACTGATCAGGGCTCCCGGTGATATTCGGCAGGTCCACGTAAGACATCGAGGACGGCGTCACCTCGCGACCGGAGATCTGCCCCTGGGCCGCCTGACCCAATTCATCATAACTGTAGAAATACCAGGGGTTGTCGTAAGTGAGGTCCATGTTGGAACCATAGTCCCAACGGCCGGTGACCTGATGCGTAAAGGTCAAATAGCCTTGCTGCCCTGGCAAGTCGATGAAAAGGCCACTGCCAACATTGTCCCAGGCCCCCCAATAACCGAGCCATGGCGATGCCGGTTGCGCCCGGGTACCATCCGGCACGCCGATGAAATAATTGCCGTCCCTGACTGCCATGCCAGAGGTGTTCATGTAGCCACCGTAATAATAGAAGAGCGGCTGCTGGACCATAGTTGAACCGGACGGCCCGGAGGCGTCCACAGCCGCTAGTGCGGGCCCGAAGCTGCTTGAAGCAGGGAAATTGGTGCCGCCATAGCCCATGCCGAGTGTTTTGCCGCCGGTGTACTGGTCGGCGAAATCCTGCGGTATCGGCGTCACACCACTCCAAAACGCTGCTTGCGGACTGGTCCGGACATCCGGCTCGTACCACTCGCCGGTTTGGGTCAAAGTGCCGCTGGCAATGCTGCCTGCATGCAAGATGGGGGTATGCGTCGCCCCGCCCGCCGTGTAGAACACGTAATCTGTCCAGTAGAGCGTGTCATTGGCTTGGTCGTACCACATCATGCCGTGATTACTATTTTGGCTCGTGTCCGAGCTGTCGCCGTATAACAGTGGCATCATGCCGAACACTGTGCGCAGGGGCGCCACCGGTACAGCGCTGAGGTCACTGCCCACCACTTTGCCCAACGTAGGAACCGCCACCTCGTAGAGTACCTCTTGGTAGGTGCCGGCTGCCAAGATCAGCCGCTCCTCGCCGTTCACATTTCGCAGGGTGAGACCACTGTTGAAGTACGTGGTATCGCTGTTGAAACCATCGTCCACCGGCACAGTTGGCAAGCTGAAGCTGCCCATGTACTCGAAGTCGGAGCCATCGATCAGCCCTGGCGTCCTCGGCTGGGCCGGCGGCGGCGAATCCGTTCTAGCCACCACATTGACGGTAATGGTGATCGGATCGCCAAAGGATGGCGCCTGGGTGTAGTCACCCGTGCCAACGCTCCATTCGACCGCCTGCCACGTCATCGTATAAACACCAGGAGTGGCGGGCGCTCGGAGGCCGGACTGGAAGTCAAAAGTGTCGCCAGGCTCGATATCTGTCATATGGGTATTAGTGATAAAGAAGGTGCCGAAAACCGTGTTGTAGTCCGGGTTGCGGGAAAGCAACGAGGCCGGCACCCAACCCTGGGACGCGTCCCATCCCCAAGTCAAAGAGCCAGTATTTTGGACGCTAATCGTCAGCCAGAATACCTGGTCCGCTTGAAAGGTCGGCGGATTTGCTGCGTCATAAGGAATGGCGGGCCCTAAGCCAAATGTGGACGTGTCATATGTGATGCCCACAAGTGTCTGATCCATGTCTGCCGCAAGGGCCACGGGCGCAACACCCACCATCGACCCGCACATTAGCGAGACCGCCACGAACGCGGCCGACATTTGCCAGCTCTTGACCTTCACGATTCCTCTACGGCCGGAAACGCGATGCGTGTTTTCCGCCGCGCCAGTTGCCAGTTCATCGCGGGACCAATGAATGAGCCTGTGGTTGTTCCCCATGATGCTCCCCTACTTATTACCGATCTACATTGAAAGAACGCTATAACTTTTAAGCATGTCACGAGTCATGGGCTGTGTCAAACCGTGAGGACATGGGTTGCTTCTGTTCGGGCGGTGAGAGCTTGTTGCATCTTGATGGGTGTCGATGGGTGGGCAAACCTGCCGGGTGGGGTTGGTTTGACCCGACGACGGCACGCGGCCCGGCATCGACGACCTGGCGTCCCAAATCCTGTTGACCGCCGTCCTGGCTGCCGACCAGACGACATCGGTGGCCTCTTCAAGAGACTCCAGGCTTTTCGGTATGTCGTGGTCTGGCTATCAGTCAAGCCCTTGTCCATGCGATGTTTCTGACTGCGGCCGGACGTCTGCCGCCGCTTCGATAGAATTGGTGACGTAAGGAGGTCGATCCGGTGAGAGCCACCAGTCTGTTCGGGCAAAAGCTGACCTGGCTGAAGAAGACTGCCCGCGTTTCCGATGACACCATCGGTGCCGCCGTCGGGTTTTCCGAGTCTCAGGTTTGCCGCTGGCGCAGCGGCGAGCGCTCTCTCGACCAGGTGAAGGGCGCGCGTGTGCTTGCCGGCCTCGCCGATTTCTTTCTGCGGCAGTTCGGGCAACGCGGCCAAACCGCCACACTCGCGCGCGAGTTGGGCATCGACGCGTCACTGATGACGCCCACCAATCGGGCCTACTATGCGGCGTTCGTGCGCTTCCTTTACAGCAGCCATCCGGTGCCGGCCGTGGGGGCAGTCCGCGATGCCACGGTCACAACCGACGGCCAGGTGTGTCACTTCGGCGCGAGGGGGCTGGTCGACGCGCTACACGACCTGGCGCGGCGTAGCGACGCCAGCCCGGTGACAATATATCTGTCGCTCGAGCACGCGAAGATCATCAGATCAGAGGCATCGAAGGGGTTGTGGCAAGCCCTGCGGGAGCTTGGCGACGGCCCGGTGCGCGTCGTCTTCGACACCTGGACCAACGCCGATGAGGCCGCCGCGACGCTGAGGGCACTGCTGCCACACATGCAGGCGGGCGATCTACGATTGCACCTGATCAAGCTGCCGCAGAAATTCTTCTACAACAACATCACGTTCCTGGCCGGCGACGCCATGGTGCTCACGGCCGAACCGGCTGGCGGTCGCGGCGATCCGGTGTCGATGCTGGTCGATTCGCCAAGCTATTTCCAGGGCATGAGCGCAGTGTTCGCCCAATTCGACAAGAACACGAAACCGGTGGAGCGGCACCTGAACGTCGCGGCCAATGACGAGGCGCAATACTTCGCGCAACTCTACGAGCCGGGCGATGATTTGTTGGCGGCCATCGACGGCGTCGACCTGTTGTATTTGGGGGTCGACGATTATGCGCGCCTGCTGAGCCTAAATGACATCCCCGATAGCCAGCGCGTCTACCGGCTCAAGCGGTTCGCAAGCGATAAGCAGCGTTTCGAGCAGTTACTTGAATCCGACCGGGTCACCGAGGTGCTGAACCTCGACGCCCTGGACGATATGGTTCGCACGCGGTGCATCTCAACACCGGACATGTCGTTTCACCGTGGGAAGATCTTCGCCGACGAAACGATCGTGGCCGGCGTCTTCAAGGGAATAACCGACTACCTGCGGCGATACGCCAACTTATCCGTTGCTCTCAGCCGCGGTGGGTGGGGTTTTTCATATAGGCTCAAGGGCGATCGGTTCGCTCTGTTGCACAGCGCCTCGCACCCGCTGTCAGACGAGCCCGAAATCGTTTGGACGGACACGTGGCTGCTCGTCTTCGAATACGTCCAGCAGTTTGAAAAGCTGCTTGGCGACGACAACCTGATCTCGTCTCGCAGTGCCGTTATGGCGGCGCTGCGGATGCGTCAAACAACCAAGTGAGGTAACGATGAACGATTCATTTTCGGTATATGGCGATGCGGCCTCCCGTACTTTTAGCTACACGGATCGTGGCGTCTACCATGAATTCACTGCCCCCGGTGGGGCGGCGATGCTGGCACGGTTGCTGCACGAAGCCGGTTTGGCCGAGAGCCCGGCCCTGGAGGGTTCTTTGCGGCGCGAGCACCTTGAACTCGCGCGGTTCGGCGCCGGCTACCTGGCCATCGGCCACCGGTACGGCACCGAGCCGGGCACGGCGTACATCGACACCGGCTCTGGCGCCAACCGGTTGCTATTTGGCGGCGCCGCAAAGGTGCCAGAGATCGAGATGAACACTCCCGTGCTGTGGGCGTCGCAATTCGGGCTGCCCGACCGGAGCATCATCGAGGCGGTCGCCGATAGGCTTTTCTTGATGCTAGACGCCGACGTGCTGCGGGAAGCCGGTGCGTTGGTCAGCCGCGCGATTTCGTGGGAACGCACGGCCACGGAGTTGGTGTGGCAATTGCGCAACAACCCCGGCTTGTCGTATCTGCTTGGCGCGCAGCATCTGCTGATCACCTGCGCCGAGGACGGCGCCGTCCACCTGACAAGGGGCGGGCTGCGCGCTCGTTTGGTGTTGTCAAATGGCGACGGTGAGGGGGCCCTTCGGGGCCGCGTTCAGGGGCACATTGACGACGCGTTCGTCGTGATGACGGCGGCCGTCGCTTGTCAGTTTGGCGCTGTCATGGCGGGCGAACCGTTGCGGGTTCGCCCGGTGCTTAAGTCGGCGGAGACGCTGATGCTCAGTGGCTATTCCGAAGAGCAATTGAGCGGCGCCAGTTTCGCACTTGTCGGCATTGACGACGCTGGCGATGACGATGCCTTCGACATACCAGTTCGGAGTGGGCAGTCGTGCGACCCGGATTCGTGGTGCGTTTCGAATAGTGTCGGCGACAAGCGCATCTTCGATATCGCCCGTGACTACGTGTTGAATGGCGAAAAGGTGATTGAGGGTCTGCCACGGTTCACTTCGGGGGCGCTGACGACCGTCGACCGCTTTGAAATCGAGGCTTTCCAGGATATTCAAAACCTGATCCTTGCCTACGCGGGCGGGGCGTCGGTGCGGCCATTGTCCATCGCGGTGTTCGGTTCGCCCGGTTCTGGTAAGTCGTTTGGCGTCACCCAAATTGCCAAGAACGTGCTGCCCGGCAAGGTTGAAAAACTCGAATTCAACGTCTCACAGATGACAAGTCAAGCCGATATGGGCGCGGCATTCCAGAAGGTGCGCGATGTCATCTTGGAGGGCAAGTTGCCGCTCGTGTTTTTCGACGAGTTCGACTCTGACCGCGATGGCGCGCCGCTCGGGTGGATCAAGGGATTCTTGATGCCCATGCAGGACGGTCGTTTCCGCGACGAGACGGGCGAGCACCCACTGGGCAAGTGTGTGCTTGTGTTCGCTGGTGGCACAGCCGCCAGTTTCGAGGAGTTCACGGCACCGATGCGCTCGGACGATGCGGCGTTGAAGGCGGCGTTCCGTGGTGTCAAGGGGCCGGATTTTGTCAGCCGGTTGCGCGGCACCATCAATGTGCTGGGCCCCAATCAGGTGGACGAATCCGACAAGAACTACATTTTGCGCCGGGCGTTGTTGCTGCGCAGTCTGTGCGAGCGCAAGCTGGGCGTCGCCAATGGCCACGTGCCAATTAGCGGCGACATTTTGTGGGCCATGCTGTTGGTGCCAAGGTATAAGCACGGCGCGCGGTCGATGGAGGCGATACTCGACATGAGTACCATCGAGGGTGGCGTCTGGGAGCCGGTGTCACTGCCGGACTATTCGCAACTGGAATTGCATGTCGACGCCGATGCCTTTTTGCGGCTGGTTCTGCGCGTAGTGATACTGGGCAGCAACACCGAGCAACTGGCGCAGGCGATCCACGCCGACTACTGTGCGAAGCAGACGGCAAGGGGGCAGGGCGATGCACCGTACCTCAGGGATTGGGACGATCTACCCGAGCAGGCGAAAGAGGCCAACCGCGGGCAGGCGCGCAGTATCGCCGAGAAGCTCAGCGCATTGGGATTCACCTACGACGCCGGTGACACGCCGTTCGTATCGGTGGAGGCGTTCGACGATGAGACCACCCTTCTGCTGGCCCAAAACGAGCACATCCGCTGGATGGCTGAACGGGCGTCGCAGGGTTGGATTTACGGCGAAATTCGCAATGAGGTGGCAAAGACGCATCCGCTGATGGTGCCTTGGGACGACCTACCCGCTGAGGAAAAGCAGAAGGATATCGATGTTGCAGACAACATCATCCCGCTGCTAAAAAGCATCGGGTTGCGCGTGTACAAGACGATTTAGCTATCGCGTCGCGAATTTCAGATCGTTTTCCTTGGCGTATCGTCGCGCGTAAGACATGAACGAGCCCACGATGGTCAGCTTCGGGCACACTGCGAACGCGTTCCGACCGATCGATGTGACCGACTTTGGCACGTGCACCTGAAGCAGTTCGTCGCAACACGAGAAGGCCTGGCGCCCTATTTCGGTGACCGAATCTGGGATCACGATTCGTTTCAGCGACTGGCACTCCTCGAAGGCGCCCTTTTCGATGGTCAAGACACCGTCTGGAATGTCGAATGCTTCCAGCGACTCGCAGTCCCATAAGACGGCGTAGCTCAGCGTCTTGATGCCAGGCGGGAAGACGATATGCGTCAGTGCGGTGCACTTGGCGAACGCCCGCTGCCCGATGTATTTTACCGTCGACGGAATTTCGATCGATTGGACGGTGGTGACGTCTTCGAACGCGCCGTCGCCAATCCCGATCACGGGTTGTGGGGGTGTGAAGAGCGACGCCGGGATCACCACGTGGGTATCTTTGCCGGTGTACTTCGCGATCTCGACGCCAGTTTGGCGGCGAATCACGGTGAAGTCGGGGTTCACCGCGTTGCGGGCATGACCCAGGTGGCAACCGTAGGCGGTCAGCGTCTTCTTCAGCGCCCCCTTGAACTCATCGCTGGTCAGGTTATCCACCGACAGGCCCTGACGGTCGGCCAGTAACGGCCGCACCTCGTCGGGGCACTGGCTGCCGGCCCAGAAGATCTGCAGGATGCGCGATGGGTCGCGGCGCAGCATCTTGCGCAGGGCGTTCATCGACACCCCGTCCTCGTCGAAAATCGGGTAGTTGATAATGAAGCACGAGCAGTTTTCGATCTCGTCGTCAAACATGTTCGAGCGCCACATGATATTGAAGCCGTCGGCGATGAACTCGCTGACAAGAGAGCGCATAATTTCGGCCAGTTCCTGGTCGCAGTAGAACAAAGCGAAAGGCTTATCCCAGTCGAATGGAATTTTCTTTCTGGTTTCGGCGTCTTCTTTTTGTATGTCTTGTTGTGTGCGTGAGCGCATGTTTGCGGCATCGATGGGCTCGCTGGCCTGCCCCACTAGTTCGGCCGTCAGCGTGGCACCGTACAATTGAGGGCCATAGTTTTCGACGAACAAAGCGGCCGCCGAACCTTCGGCGCACTGGATGATCAGCGAATTATCGCAGATATACCGGCCAATACGCACCACGCTTTCGGGGATATAGATGGTTGTCAGCGATGAACAACCATTGAACACCAGCGCGCGAATTGTCGTAACGGAGTCGGGTATGATAATCGTACGGATTTCGGTGTGATCCTGAAAGGCGTAGTTGTCAATAGTCGTGACGGGCATACCCTCGTGTCCAGCCGGCACAACCACATCGGTCGCGTTGCCGGTGTATTTGTTCAGCACGATTTCGCCGTTTTCGACGGTGAAATCGAAGTCTTCGATCGGTTGGCTCGGGAAGGGGATGTCGTATTCGACATTGTCACGCGTGGCCGGCGGCACCGCGACGCGCTTGCCCGCGTTGGTGATGCCGGTCGAGGCCAGTACGGCGTCGAGTGCTGACGCGTCGTACAGGGTCTCACTGGAGTCCTGGATATTGATGGGTACGGGAATGACCGGTTTGCCCAGGCTATCGGCGTAGGCCAGTTCATATTCGGTGACGAAGGTGCTGTCCATGGCGTTCGCGGTGAGCATTAACAAAACCAGTTTGCAGTCGCGCACGCGGTTAGCGATCGCCGTGATGTACCTGTCTGACAGACGTATGCCCTCGTCGTACCAGAGTTGCCAGCCGCGCTCGTAAAGGTCTTTAATCGCCGGGAAAACCTTGGCAGCGTCGTCGTGCGAGTAGCTGACGAAGGCGAACGGCTCATCTCCCTCGAATGCCGGGCAGGGGCGCTGGGCCACCTCGCGTCGTTTGGCGTCGGCGGCCGAATGCAGGCTTGAAGCCTCATCGAAGTGAGCCGCCATGAATTCGGTCAGCGTGTCTGGTGTCACGCGCTCGTGTGATGCGGTCAACATCGCGACGGCGCTGGGCAGCTCTGCGGTGTCGTCCAGCCAAACCGGCAGGCACGTTTTACGCAGCACGCTGGCGGCGTAGGCGTATTCGGCGAGCATGAGATCGTCGTCGGGCACGGAGTTTTTACTCAAGAAGACGATCACCATCGCGCTAAAGTCGATGACGTCGTCAATCAATGCGACGTCGCGTGTGTAGCTGTCGTCCTTTTGCTGCATCCACAGGCTGAACCCGGCATCGTGCAGGGCATCGGTGGCCGCCGCGACAGCCGGGGCGTCTTCACCCGCATAGCAGATGTACGAATATGACTCGTAGTCGTCTCTGGGGTCGCCGTATCGGAGGGTGGCCATGGCGTCACACTAGGCGATGGCGATCCAGGCGCTGTACGGAATCGCCGTGCCAGCGGTGTACTCCTGGTACGTGCCGCTGACGTCGAACAGCCTGTGATTCAGCACACCTTTGATAAATGTGGTGTCGCGGTCTGGTAGGCCTTCGGCGATGGTGGGCCAGAACGACTTGATGGCGTTGAACACATCGCCGAACTTGGCTACCTCCTCGTCGTTCTCGCACAGCGTCGGTGGCATGATGCCGCAACCCTTGCCGCGTGTGACCTTCTTCTCGATTACTGGTGCGATCGCTGACAGTTGGTGGTTGCACAAGTAGTCGCAGCCGACGTGGAAGATATTGAGACCGAACTCTTCCGGGCTGGGCGGTATGTCGGTCTGATCGAGGTCATCGGGGTTGAAGAAGACGTAGCCAACAATCTGCTCTGACTTGTTGGCGATCCAATTCAGCTCGTCGCTACCAAGAGGCTCGGAAGGCAGTTTCAAGTTGACCTTGTTGGGTACGACTGTATAGTCACCGCTCATCACCCTGCCTAGCACGGTTTGGACCATTGCGAGATGGGTACCCTGTAGTGCCGATGCATCGAGAATATACGGGGCCATCTCCTCGGCCAGTTTTGCGTCTCGCTTTGATTTTCCAAAGAGGCCCATGTCTTGATTCCAATCTGCTATAACTTGTTCGTGACAATGACAATACGACGATGCAGTTGCCATCGCAAACTGTGT
>Ga0123354_10003609_pt1 | contig 21454 bp, 11 predicted proteins | sample TergutLab28metaG_2_FD_97872 | JGI IMG/M metagenome (GOLD analysis project Ga0123354, IMG submission 97872) | Labiotermes labralis P4 segment gut microbial communities from Petit-Saut dam, French Guiana - Lab288 P4 | ecosystem: Host-associated > Arthropoda: Insects > Digestive system > Gut ... | reverse complement strand
AGTGTGACGATACCAGATGCTGTATAATACAATTTGACCTCCTGATGATGAGCACAACAGTGCTCGAAAAATGTAGAGGAATGTAAAAAAAATACTATAGAACAAGAATTTGTGCATTAAGTTAGTCAGTTTCTAAGATTATACAGAGATGCACGGTCAACAAAACATCAAAATTTCCAGTTTTCCTCTATGTTTTGTCGTCCCCAGTTAATCAGTAACTTCGGGATGCTAATGTGTAATGCTTCAAAAACTATCGAGTTCTATACTGGTGCAATCTTTTGATCAATGTCTGCGTGCAATCTCATTGTGAACACCGTAAGTGGAGATAGGCAAAAATTTAAAAGAAACCCCCTGTAGCTACTATTTGATACACTTTTGAACAAATTCAGCAAACCGTACATGAGATCCGACGTGAAACTGAACTCCATCCGGACATTTATAATTAAATGAGGAGTTGTAAGTAGAGATCATGATCTTTCAGTGTATAAGTAATGGTAATCCAGGCTTTTAACTTCCCATGCTAATTCTTGCGTGTTTCCACGGTACAATTCAAGTCCGTTCGTTCCACTGGGTTGGACAACAGACGAACCGGGTTCGATTTCCGATAATGTAAGAGAATTTACTCTTCTCCAAACAGACTAAACGACAAAAGACTTGCGAACCGTCTTCCGATTCTTGGGATACCAAATTATAATTCAGTAGCAGTCAGACGACCGGAGAAAAAAGATTAACCAATCAAATTAACATCGTGTAGACGTTCAGAATGAACGTACACTCCACCACATAACGTAATAGCACGGTGTCTAATTGCGAAGAAAACAGTTATCTTTAACCAAATGGTAGCTTTTCAAAGGCTGTCTTTCTTACAGGCGTGCAGATGCAACAAACCCCGTTTAAAGTATGATACTGTGTGCATCGAAGTGGACTACGTCAGGAATTAGAGTGAAGGTAGATGGAAGTAAAGAATTACAAGCGATAATATTAGTTCATAAATCCTGAAAACATAACCAAACAACGGATAGGTATTTCATTTTTGAATTTTGGTAAATTACACTCCTAACCTCTACAGCTTTCTTGACTGAAACACTAAAAATATTTTCTATCCCGTCTCGAACTCTTCCTTAGTCCCTCTCTTGTCACGTGACGCTAATTTCAAGCGTTTTAAATTAAATGAAATTAGTACTGACATTTGCTGTGCCAGATACTCCGGACCGCAGTACAGCTTGCAGTTCGACGGTCTCTCAGTTCGCGCGTATCGCATGTTTTTTAATTCTTCTATTAACTTCTAAATTTTTCGTTTGACTGACAGTGCCTGAAGGTGCAGACATTCTTTACTAGTTTCGTTAGTTTCCATGTATCTCTTCGTCCATTCCTTCATTCAGATTTCGACGAATTGATGGATTTCGTGACTTATATACAAACACATCGTTATATCTACTGTAACAAAATTAGGAAATGAAAGGTCACCTCACACACATTAATTTCTGCGCCACTCTTGGTGGCCATTCAGATTTCCAGCTTCTTCATTTGCGCCAAACGCATATTCTACAGGGTATTTCTTTCTACCTTACTAACTTACTTAGTCCATGGTGCACAGTCCTTCTTGAGCAGGTAACCGTTTCTCAGCCAGTCAAGAAATTCTCCGCATTTTACGGAACCCGAATGTTCATTACCGCATTGACAAGTGCATAGTGTACTACATGTTCCCCATATCAGTCCCCTAAAACTTCATTCCCACAATATATTCTATACGAAATACGAGTTATGGAACTCGAGATGATCTGGGAAATGAATTAGGCTGTAGACCGAGCTTCATACGCCCTAAATTTATTCTTCGCTAGTAAAAAAAATATTTAGTGCGTACAAAATTATTTCTATAAACTAATTATCGGATAATACACGGTACATAAAATATTAAAATCGAAAAAAAATATTTTCATAATTGGTAGCATTGACTAACATTATCTTTTATTTAGTCTATCATCACGAAGGACTTCCCGATTTTCGAAATTCTATAATCGTTTCCTTACTGGTGGTGGTAATGCAATTACGGCCCCATTTTCCTGCCTATCCCAAAGAAGCAGCAAAATTCGACTAACTGAAAAACTAACGGCTCAAAGACGACAATTATTACGTGAAATTCATTTTTCTTTTTCGCAGCTGAGAGAAATTCCTTGGATATTTGAAGCTCGGAAAACATTTTTACATAAGAAAAATCAAGATGTATTCAAGGATGCAGAGCTTTTTCAAATGTTGACGCACTGCGGTGAAGTTATGTGACTTGAGGTTTGTTTGACCGTGCATCTTCCTCGTGAAATAAAGTAAAACGCCAACTTGATGAAACTAGGTAATTTTATTGATGTATTCTTAGCTCGACATGTTTCGGGTACATACGTCCATCATCAGGAGCATTAGATGTTGAGTTGCAGCGTATGATTTCTGCACCGAGTTTTTGGTTGGGTGGTGGTCTTGAGAGCCGCTGTGTAGGTCGTGTTTACGGTGCGAATGGTGCTGTGCACCATTCGCACCACACACAAGGCCTACAATACAAGATCAATAAAATTACCTAGTTGTATCAAGTTGGAATTTTACTTTTTTCCATGTTACATGACTGTTAAGACGGTTCCTTTAACACACGTAACATTTGAAAGCAATTTCATACACAACATACACTGGCCGTGACTATACAGCCTGTTGTTACAAAACAGACATCAATAAAATGCACAAGCCTATAGCTTCCGTAGATAAAAAAAATCATATAATATATTATGGCCTGTAATAAATTAAAAAACACGTACTTTAACTTTACATTTTCACACGGCGGTGCACGTTTATCCGTATCACAATTTTATGGACATTAGCTACCAAAAAAACAAGGTGCCATATTGAAGAAAATAAAAACCCAGCGAGGGTTTCTTTTTTCACTTCTTGTAGTTCCATCTTAATTCGAAATGATTGATACACGGTATATTACCTTGCTTTCCTCAGTGCAATCTGTCATTCCGAGTGAAATATTTAAGAGTAGTGTGAAATAAATAAGTGACAAGCGAAGTCATGTCATCCGTCAATACATTGCTAAAAAAATGGACTTGTAAATAATGGACCCATTTCATATATCGCACTTTCTTAAATACGTATTACACAAGTTCCCAAAGCACGAGATTTATTAAGTTAACTGTGTGGCTCATTATCATCATCATCATCATCATCAAGGATTGGACACTTTGATCCGTTCCGTCTCCAAACTTACAGCTGCTCGCACCAACGTTTCTTCGGTCTTCCAACTGTTCTTCTTTCTTGTGGTCTGTTGTGGTATGATTTCAAAGGGATTCGGTTATGTGGCATTCTTTGCAAGTGTGAAATTCATTTCCGTCTGTATTCATCTATCTTGTCTAGTATGCCTGTAATCCGTAGTTCGCAGCGTATATAGTCATTTGTTTTGTGGTCATAAAGGTTGTAGCCTGCCAGAGGTCTCAGTAACTTCATTTCTGCCGCTTCAATTCTTCGTCTTTGTAAGGCTGTTAGAGTCCAATTTTCTGACCCATATAAAAATGTGGGTAAAACTAGTGTGGTGTATATTTTCAAAATAGTTTCCGTTCTCACTTTCTTAAAAATAGTTCTCCTAATAGTACCTATTAATTGTAAAAATTTTGCTAATTTAAATTCTACATCATTGGAAAATTGGTAAGATATACTGCAACCTAGAAAAGTAAATTGGCCAACTTGTTCTAGCGTTTCATCATTTATAATAATTTTTATTCTTAGGTGATCCGTTCCAACGAAACCAAATACTTTCGTCTTTTTGTAGCAATTTCCAAACTACATTCTTTAGATATGTTATATAATAAATAGACTGCCTTTTGTAAATTGTCTTCTGTGTCAGAAATAATAAACTGGTCATCTGCAAATAACAGTGTGTTGAAAATTAACTCTTTAAAATATTTAATAGTTTTCAGTTTCTGTAACCAAATCCTAATAATTTCGTCCAAACATAACTTGAATAAAACAGGTGATAGTTGGAATCCTTGTATCACCCCTTGGGTAATAGCTCTAGAATCTTCAGATATTCCATTACCTGCATTAACTCTTATAAAGTTTTCCACATATATTTTCTGAATCATTGTAATTAGATGAGTTGGAATTCCTTTACTTAACTTAATAGTCCATAATTTGTCTCTGTCCTGAGAGTCAAAGTTTTTTTTAAAATCAATGAAAGCAATACACGTGGGGATGTTAAATTCTCTATGTTTTTCAATTATTTGTGAAGCTGAGAATATGCAGTCCATGCAGGTTCTGCCTTTCCTAAATCCGTTCTGCTCATCTAATAGCAGAACCTCTGCAATTGCTGTTAATCTCTTTGCAATAATTTTTGAATAGATTTTATATCCAGTATTTAATAAACTAATACCTCTATATTTATCTGGGTTATTTTTCTCTCCTTTTTTGCGTATTGGTATAGCTATGACTGTCCTCCATTCTTCAGGAATGTCTCCGTAAATCCAGCAAACATTTAGGAAATTAAAAAATTGATGTCAAAAAATTTTGGTGCATGTTTGTACAACTCATTATTAATCCCGTCTGATCCTAGAGATTTTCTGGCTTTTAATGCTTTTATAGCTGTTTCCAATTCTTCCATTGTAATTAAGTCAACACAATTTTCTGTTAATTTTGCACATTTCCCTTCTGTGGTGTTATCATTAAATTGTTTAGTCCTAAGTTTTTGATAGTAATCTAGCCATGTGTGTTCAACTATTGGGTTAAGTCGCAAATTATCTTTTTCAGTTCTGTTTAAATTTCTAATAATTTTATATGCGTCCATGTAAATCATATTCAATTCTCGATACAAATGTTTCCCAACATTGCTTTTTAATTTTTCTTCTTTCTCTTTTCACAATTCCCACTAACCTTTTGTATTCTAGTTTGTCTGTTTCAGAACGTGTTGTTAGTTACCATAAATAAGCCTTCTTCTTGTTTTCAATCGAGTTTTTAAATCCTCATTCCATAAAATTAATTGCCTTTTGTGTCGTCTCTTTTTCCTTTTGCCTAGAGCTTCATTCGCTGCATGTTGTAGTGTGTTATTTAAAGTTTGCCATTCTACATCACTATTAAGGCTGCATGGTGAGTGCATCAGATTTTGCTCTAATCTCCCCTGATAAAATAATTAGGTCCTCTAAAAATATACCCTAAAAATTTCTTCTTCCCGTAGAGATCTTTTAGTAAATGTGTACCATTTTTGAGGAAAAGAATTTTGGAAATTAATAAGTAATGGTCTCTAGTAACATCTTATCCCCCAGAAACTTTAGTGTCATTTATTAAGGTGATAGTTTCTTGTTTGTTAGAATGTAATCTATAATGGATCTGTAACCTCGGGCACTCCGCTTAATTTTATGAATCTCTATATGTCTGAAAAATGTGTTCGCTATTTTTAATTCATTTACTGATGATAATTCTTTTAGTTTCTGTCCATTATTGTTACTAGTAATTTTACCATTTGTACCCAAAATTCCGTCAATAGGAATATTTCCAACTCTTGCATTATAATCTCCGACAACGACAATGTAATCGTTTTTACTTATTTTGTCTATCTGATCTTGGAGGGCTTCATAGAATTCTTCTCTTTGTTCTGTTTCCCCTTCTTGTGGGGCATAGACAGCTAGTCATGTTAAATATCCTCTTTGCAATTTGTATCTTAATTGAAGAGTTCTTTCATTTACAAACATGTAACTATGTTTTCTCTTTTTAAATTTGGCTTTAATCATTATTGCTATACCGGTGGCTGCTCTTTTATTCGTTGTCACACCACTGTGCAATAAAATATAGTCGTCCAAATCTTGCGAAACCTTTAATTTCTTTTTTGTTTCTGGTATCACTGCTATATCTATATTTGCTTTTTTTAATTCTTCCTGCACGAGTTTCTCTTTGCAATATAAACCTCTGACATTCCAAACGCCTATTTTCATTAAACCTGGATTCGTTGTCCTCTTTCTCGCTTTAGTTGTCGTTTGTGAATCAGTCCTGTGCTTCCTCTGGAGATTCTGAGTTGGGTAGTGTGTCCTCAGGATGGATAACCAGTCCCTCGCCGAGTAAGGTTGGTGGTAGCTAACCTCAGGGCCTCCAAACATGCCCGTTTTCTGTAGCGGTGTGCTCCCTCAACCGAAGGTCTCGGTTCTGAGGCGCCGAGGACTCGCCTTCATCCGCTCCTCTCCGCTACAACTAAAGTTGCATTGCCCAAGGATCACGATCGAGGACGTGAGGAAGTCGGATTTGCTGGCAGAGTTGACTGTGTGGCTTAATTAACAAATTACTTACACGTAGCACAATCGCTCTGGGGAATCTAGCGGTTACACAGCTAATCAAGAAATACCATACGTTTTTAAGCGCTTTGTCAAAATTTGCGAAAAGCGACTATGACCTTCTTCATGTCTGTTCGTCCTACTGTCAGTCTGCATGGACTAACTGGGCTCCCAGTAAACGGATTTTCATAAAATTTTTATTTGAAGATTCTTCGAAAACCTGGAGAAAATTCAAATTTGATTTAAACTGACATATATAACAGGGATTTCAGTGAAGACCTATGTACATTAGTAACAATTTGTCGCTTAAGTCTTCTTAGAATGAGTAATGTTTCAGAAAAATGTCGCGGAAAAATTCAAAACACACATTTTGTGTTCAATTTTTATTTTACTGAAAATCGTGCCGTTTATGAGATCATGCGGAAAAATATCGTACAACCAGATATTCCACAGATTACAAAAATACAGCCACAAGGTCATAATATTTAATACTAAGTGCTTTCCTACGGAAAAAAAATGGTTACGCGAAGGCGCCTCTTTATTACATTATAAATACATTGCATCTCTTGTTGGAACATGAATTTGCGTTAACGTGGCTCCTATCCTGAATCAGATGGTTTCAGTCCACAACTTTCCACTCTACCGTTTAAGACGTTCGTACATACACCTGTAATTTCCGACCGGTGTCTAGCCTCCAGAATCCCCATCGAAATGCCTTATTCGCTTTAATTTATTCACCCCAATATTACGAGTAAAATTCTGAATATTCCTTTAATAACAATAAGACACAATGTAAAGGCACTTTAAGATCGTAACAAACACAAAAGTGGACTTTATGAAATCTACTGCCATTAACTTGATACCACTCAGATATAAATATATGAAAGCATTAATGTAGCATGCAAATAAGGGAAGGTTCCAATATGTAATGAACGTTTGAAACAAAGAATGCTAACTCTTCTACCACGTACGGTGGAAAAAGAAAACCTCATATACTCTTACACCATCAAATTTGTGTGTCACTTAATAAGAACCAATTAGGGACACTCAGTTTGACTTCCTGTCACAAAGCATTGCCGTTCAGTCGGTTGATAGGATACGGGCTGAGGTCAAAACCCGAAAGGATACCTCCCATTGGTTGGAGAGTGGGGAGAGTTTGATTGAATTGAGAGGATTTTAAATCCATCCAATTTTCTTCCAGTTTTTCCTTGCTACTTATAAACCATTAATGCCATCTGAGGAAATAGGGCAAGGCACAGCAGATGGCCAGCGACCCGTACGTTCTAAACGCACAGACCAGACAACTACACTACCTGATGTATAAACTAAAGTTTACCCACGAAGACGAGCAATGACTCTCCTGTCAATTTAAGTCAACCTGAGTTATGTTCGAATACACTTCACGGAACATAACTGTTGCCTGGAATTTTTCCTAGTTAGTTTCAAACTTACCAAGAACACGCCGGAGTTTTATTTTGCATAAAAGCCATGACAGATTCTCCTACTGGTCTAACTCAAGTCCGTTATGCAATCAGGTGTAGGAACTCTAAATCTGAGGGGTCACCCATTCAAGCTCCGAACAGCAAAAATGTCAGCACAAACCGAATACATTTGTTACGAAAAGCACAAAGGCAGTTCTTTTGTGAGCACGGCCATGAGCCTTCGAGTTCAATAAAAGTTTGTGAATTTCTTAAATATCTATTAAATTATAACTGGAACATGTATTACCGTCAAACACAACAAACCTTTTGATAAAATCGTCTATAAATTGCACATGTTCCGTTCCTCAAGGACGACCGTCCGGCATTATAATACATTATTTAAAGTACAAGTAAATTACAAAACATTTGCTTGCATATTTACTTGTGTTCTACATTATGTATTTTAATGTCTGATGGTGGTCTTAAGGACCGACACAAGTTGCATTTATATGCGATATTATCAAAAGAATTTTTGTGCCTGACGATAATATATGTGCCAATAATAATATGTCACAGAAAAACGGGATGGATGTCATAAAAATTGTGTAATTATTACTTTATCTAAAAGAACTATGTTCCATAAAACCTGCTCTTTTTTTGTTGTTAACAGTAATTAGTGGTAATTGCAGGGAATAAAGCGGAAGTTTATTTTTTACACCCCCGGTAAGAACTATCCGAGTCCGTGCTCAGTGAGGGAAACTAATACATCATCGTGTACCAATCAACCCAAATATAAACAGAGCTACTCAGTGGACCTGAAATTAGGAGACAATTAGGGAGTAAAGCTTATATCTAACCCACTCGTTACGTTCAAAGCGTTTCTGGTTTACTGACAGCCATAGTGAAGCCGAAAAAAATCTGGGCGCTAGTAATAACCTAATATTAGTAATGAGGCAGAAACGTAGCTACAGAAGGACATTAAAACAAAACTCCTATTTGGGAGAAGGTAATATAAGAGAAATAAGAGGGTAGAATAAGACAGAGGAAAGACGGTTTGAACAGAACGTGAGCTAATTTTCATCAACTGAGGTTATATTTTGGTAGGCAAAACTAGGGGAGAAGGGAGGTATCGTACGAGGGTTGATATAAAGGGGTGGTAAGTCTAATCTGATCACGTGCCTTGGTTCATTAAGAGTCTATAGTTGTCTTATACCATTTTACGGGGTGGCAGTGAGGTTGTGACTCGGTTCGGTGAATATACAGAATTGCATGGGGAAGTTAAAGTGTGCGTGAGGGCCTGTTGTAACTTTCCTATACATAATTCGCTTTCCTTCTCCCAGACAAAGAAACATAATTTTATGCTCCACAGGAAACTGGCAAAAGTTTCGGCACTGAACTGAATAACGCAACTAAATGTGCGATGCAGGATATTTCTTGAGAAGATGATAGTCACGCAGCCTGTCAGAAAAAAAACCTTCTTGAAAACACAATTAATTATTGTATTTACAAATTGCGCATCTTGATTCAATTCTCAGATACACTGTTCTTCAACTCCGTGAATTCTAATGATATGCCAGGAACACTTGTTTTTATTTTGGTGAAGTCAACAGATTAAACGATTGCCGTACCCCAGTATATGATGCCATGTAGTCCGTCACTGTTTCTTCTTTCTTCAGTCAACAAAAATATTTGTGACGCTTATAACATAATGTTAATAATACCAGCAAAATTCACGCTGGTGAGAAGTGTTTTTATATGCAGTGACCTCTTATATGGGAACGGAAGAGGGGAGATTACCAAAAGTAGTTATGAAATGGAGCCCACCAGGAAGAAGAAAACGAGGTAGACCTAAAGTTACCTGGGCGGAAGGGATTAGAGGACTGATATGAGAAAAGGGATTAACGGAAGAAGACTGGAATGACAGAGGCAGCTGGAGGAAGAAGATAATAAATTGTCAAATGGGCGCAGGAAGACGTGGAAACATTGTACAGCCTGCTAAATAAAAAAAATCCTGTACATGTTTCGGGCACATGAGTGGCCGAAACATGTAAATCTTGTTGCTATAACAACTATTTCACCAGTGTGCATTTTGTTGTTACTATAATACTATTACACATTCAATTAAATGCACGAAATACTCATCGTGTACGATTGATGACTTTTCCAAACTTATTACGTTTTCTTCTTATTCTTCTTCCTTTGCCTTATGATCAGTCCTTGTTCTTCCCTAAGTGTTTGTTACCACAAGAACATGCAAAGTCAATTTTCTGTGTTTTTATCTTCCTTTTTTAGATAGCATAAGTGGAGACAAAATATTTTGAACCCATGGCACCAGGCTTTAACCGAATTCAACATTCTCTCAATTGCTTTGTGAGGCAAACAAATAAGTAATTAATGCTTATGTCGAAATGTGAACTGCATGTTTCGGCGGAAGAACAGATGGATAAATATAAAAGGCTATCAGAGAAGCAAGGAATATAGGGTGTGCCACTGAGACCTAATGTGCATTACACCAGGTGTTTGCTAAAATTCACACAAAATATAAAGGTTGTCCGTAAAATTAATCTTTCACCCATTGCAGAGTTTCAACATTACGACTACTTTGCAAAATCATAAGTACTCACAGCGGTAAATCCGATTATTCAAGTCTTCAGATACGTCGACTGGTATAATGATACCTGTTACCAGTCTACACGACGCTGCCTCAGTCACTATGATCCAATCCACAACTCCCTATCCTATTTTATAATACAAATTAATTAGTACCCTCGCGTGTACGCTTCGGTGTGCTAATCGATAATTTTCTTTTAAAACTTGTACAAAAACTTTGTTAGGGCTTTTCACTTCTGCGTGTTACGTGTTCATCAAACTTATATTCCTTGACGTTATCTTCGTAGCTGCTATCTGGGATGGACGTACAAATTATAGTACTTAAATATACACGTACATATTGAGACAGCCAATACTGTCATGAGCAGTAACTTTGCTAAACTTCTAACCTAACTGACAGAACGTACTTGGAAACAAACATGAAGTAATATCTCGGTATAACTCCTTTAAAAGCAAGCACAGAGGAACAACAAGTCATGCTTCTAGTCAGTTCCCATCGCTTCAGGATATGTTTATAATCTTCTACGTAAAACGATCAACCATCCAGGTACTTACAGCGAAACAAGAGGCAGAAGAGACGTGTTATATAAATATGAGTTGCTCCATACGATAAGTCACTACGTTAACTTTAAGCACACTCCGTCCCCATTACAACGACCAACCATTTATTGTTCTTTCGGGAAATAATCTCTCTTTGTTGTGAGAAACGTATTTATGTAACTTAAAAACACAGGGAAATGTGAAGCCTTCTATTATGTACGGTCACGTGATAGATATCTAAACGACCGTGCTTTAGGTATCCGAAGTTGTTAAGAAGGGAAAGTGGTATAGTATTGGTCCTCTAACATTTGTACTCTGCAAGTGCAGTTCCCGGCGCATTACCGGTCTCCCTGTGTAGAATTTGTTATTTTGTGATTTATATTATTCCCCTTTATAAAAATGGGGCACGCGGTGGTGCAGTTGGTTGAGGCACTGCGCTACAAGATGGAAGGTCACGGTTTCGATCCCCGATGGTGTCATTGGAATTTTTCGTTGACATAATCCTTCCCAGTCGCACTATGGCCCTGGAGTCGACTAAGCCTCTGACAGAAATGAATACCAGGAATATTTACTGGGGGTAAAGGCGGCCGGTGACTAGGGCTGATAACCTTACCACCATCATGTGTCGACTGCTTTGAAATCTGGGAGTCTGAACCTCCTGGAACCTTGAGGGTCTGTCCAGGTCTGTAATGGGATTACTTTACCTTTACCTGTACAAAAACACTGGAAAGTTTCTCGAAAAAGGCCAAATCAGGAGTTCCCAAAACCGTTGAGATTTGCAACACCATTTAATTTTACTGATGTATTTAGGAAATGCTGTTAATTACATAAAATTTGAGTCTTGTAATTTGATGACACAAATTTTTCTGAAAATACAAAACGTATGTGAAGGTAAGGTAAACCATCGTAATACAGACCTGGAAAAGCTCTTAAGTTTGCAGGAGGTAGAGACTTCCAGAATTTCTATACAGTCGGCACATACGGTGATAAGGTTGCCAGACCTACACACCGACCGCCTTTATCCTCCAGGACAAACCCCTGGTACTCATTTCAGTTAGAGGCTGAGCTGACTCCAGGGCAATAGTGTGGCAGGAAGGATTACGGGAATCGAGCCCGCTTCCTCTCGACTTGCAGCACACTACCTCAAGAATCTGCACCAACTAGTAATCCCAGCGCGAGTACTCATACTATTGTGAAATTTGGGTGTTTTAATAACTCTTTCAATGTCACAGTTCTGTGCAATATGACACCATATAAGGTGTAAGACAGGGGCCAAATTACCGGAACAATCCAATGCCTCCATCCTCGTGGCAGAATTGGTTCTTACTGAACTGCAAATAGCGGCAACATATTCCTCCTGAACGTTGTTACCCATTCACCATAATCCGCTGCGTCACCTAAAAGGACCATAATCTTTATACAATTAAAACTTCACGCCGTTTTAGCGGAACGTTTAGAAAGCTCCACTTATGATGTTTCTCACAACAGGTAAATGAGGCTGAATTCTATGCAGAACTAATGGACGTACTCTCTAAAGTTGTAACACGTTCAAGTGTCCCTAACTTGGCATGACCGTGCGAACATCACACAGGATCATTAGTAATGAAGTTTTCCACATAGAAAACGTGCGCTCGCTTCTGTATGCAATATACACGCGTGTGTTTGTGTCAAGCCATATCTGCAGTACTCCATAGAGCAATAATGACGCGGTTAGTCATCCGTGACTCCAAAAATGTCAGGGTAAATTAGGGATTTAAGTGCTATTATTAACTTCAGTTGAAAGGAAGGAGAAAATATTTTGGGAAATGTACGCATGGTGTGAAAATCCTACTACATTCGCTTTTTTTACATAATTGTCTTGAAAACCGTAAGGGTTACAGCAAAAACATTAGACACAAAAAAAGCTCCATTTTAAAGTAGACAGTTGCTTCGAAACATTTCTCGCTTCAGTAGGTATTCGGAGATTTACTCTCGAGACGCTTTCTCAGACACACTTGTCTTCCTGCAAAATATCGGGTTATGTGACAAATTTTTAGTAAAACTTCAAATGTCAGCAGATATTAGTAGACCGTCTTAATACGATTTGAAGTAAATCCGATTGTTTTTCCTGCTTGTAACAAGCAGAAAAATGGACAGATACTTTAAAAGAGAAGGCTTATTTTTGAAAATGTATTTGCTACTGAGCCAAGAAAAGTGGGTATAGCGACTGACTACAGGCTGGACGGTCCGGGATCGAATACCGATGGGGACGAGATTTTCCGCCCGTCCAGACAGGCCCTGGGGCCCACTCAGCCTCCTGTAAAAGAGGTACCGGGTCTATCCCGGGGGTAAAGTGCGGCCGGGACGTGTTGTTGACCATTCACCCCCCTTCTAGTGCCGCGGTCATGGAGGAGTAGTGTTATACCTCTGCCCACCCTCTGGGCCACACCGGGCTTGTAACGGGAAAACGTTACCTTTATTGAGCCAAGAAAACAAGCGAACAGTTAAACTGGCACTGTATTACAAATCAATAATCCCAAAACAATATACATTTGGCTCCTGAAAAAATTCATGAATGTGAATTATCATATCAGACACTGTAAGCCCAAAATATCTAATTTTTTCAAAAGAAATACAAAGTATTTCATGTTTCCTTATCTTATTTGTTTACCAAACCAACGAACTGAACAACCAATTATCGTCACACAAAATAACTGAACTAACCGATGTCTCAGGATTTATTAAAATTAAATTTGCAAACCTGTGTTCACAAAATTGAAACATTAGGTCTTATCGTAATCATTTGTATTTAACTTACATAATTTCGTCCCAAAGTTTTCTATCTCCATATTGTTACGGTCTTTCCGTTTATACTGGGATAGCGGAAAGGTGTCCAGTGGATGCGCGTCCACCATATTTTCTAGAGTTGTTATACTTTCCTCTCCACAGTACTGCTCCACATTCTGCTGCAGAGATGTTGCTCTTCTGTGCACTAAAAGGTTGGTTGTGATATCTCCACCACATGGCAGTTCTTTGGACATCATAATTATACATGCTTTAATGTCTATGGAACACTTTTGACTAAATATGATTTTCTACAGAAGCCACGGTAATTAAAAATGGACTTTTCGTGAAAAAAATAAATTAAATATTTTAAAATATAACATGAACCCAAGAAATCAAACAAGAAGTATATTTATAAAAAATATTCTATGGTGATTTTCACTGAAAATAAACCCTACACAAATTCTGCATGGAGATGAGAGAACATAAAAAAAATTAAAATTATCCAAAATATAATTAACGGTATCACTGTAGGGAAATATCCTTTTGAAACCTTCGAATTTCACCATCGGAAAAACAGTGTTCCACGAAGCACGTTCTGATTGCCACACACAGAGGACAGCGGGTGCTAGAGAGGTACAGAACTGTAGGCAGAGAGATGACGTCGTCAACCCCACCATTCACGACACTTCCTTCCGTGGCTTCAGCATAGTCCGTTATAATTACTTCTAGTGTGGATATGAGCATGTCCATCAGCTTGTTCTAACAATACCATGTTTGCATTTCAGTGGCTAGTGGGTGGATTTAATAGTGGAGTGCTCGGCATCAGTTGGTTTGGCGTGGCTTATATTTCAGACAAAGTTACGTCGCTGTGACAGTCTTAGCGACATTATGACGATGGAAACCATTAGAAGATTGGATGTTAACGCTGTTCTGTTACGCATTAAGTCATCAAAACCATCAAATGAAAGTATACGCAATGAACGTGTCTACGTCTATATTCCTTTCAAGTTTATTTTGAATTGCGAATACACAGCGTCGTTAAGTTAAATTTAATGTCTCAGTTTTTAAGGGTAAATTGTATTTGGGCCAATATATATTAAGATAATTTTATTTCTAATTTAATGTAATGTCGAGGTTTTACTATCACAAAAAAAAACTGAAGGAAAAAGACCACGTGAGAAGAAATAAATTTCTGGAAAACAGCGTTACAGTTAATTTTAGTACAAACTGAACAAAACGAGAACAGGAACGATGGGGGTGTTCTTGGGGACGTGCTAAGGGGTTTGGGAGGTCCTAAAGAGCAGGGGGATTTATTGTCCAGATCAGTGACTTTTGTGACTTTTCTACTTAAATGAACAAATTTTCAACCCTTTGAAATATTGTGTAGTTGCTAACTTAAAAATATTAGGCCTCACATAATCGTATATATATATATAGCTATTCCCATAATCTATCAACATACCAAGTTTTATGCTTCTAAATATAGTAAAAAAATATTACATTTTATGTTTGTACTTTTTATGTTGTTCTTAATTAAGCACTGTGTAGACGGAATGAAGAAATAAGGCAAATTGATACCGTTTATTGTAATCGAATAGTAATGATGGTAACGTTAGTAGATGAATTGCACTGGCCTTCCTCTAATATGCGTGTTAGTTCTGTCCAGTGCTAAGCAAACTTAAGAATTTTCTCGACAAATTTCAGTTCCATCACACAATATAAGACGTTATGAAAATTCGTGCAGCGAAAGTCGATTTGATGCATGCGGACGGATGGATAGCCGGACACACATGACGAAGATGAAGTCTCTTTTTTTGCAACTTCGTTCAGGCGCCTAAAAATTAATCAGCTTTTAATTTCAATATTCGCTACGACCGTCTGTCTTCGTGCACACATCGGCAACATGAAACATAGTCCAGATACACACTGCCTTGCTTGTCTCTTGCTGATTATGCCAAATGAATCCCAATCCATTTTTACTACTCTTTTTTATATTTTGATCGAAATTCTAAATTATGTGTTCCCTTCCCGCAATTCATAACGGCCCCTTTCACATTCATTCTACATCTGTCTAAACCTACACACATATTTCAGAGTAAAACATAATAATTTTAATGGTATTTATGGGTTCTTGGCATTTTGTAGCAATAATATTATTTATTTTCAAATTCTTGTGACTCAGCTTCAAATTCCCTTGTCCACTGCAGCCCACACGGCTCAAATATTTTGGCACGTATTCTATATCCCTTATGACGATAATGCCTCAAACCACTTAATATTAAATGGCATATTGCTGGGGGGGTTCGATGAAGGCTGAAGCTTGTGTGTAAACAAGCCCTCAATGAGCTGCAGATCCTACTGCGCTATCATAATATCTACAGACGACAGGAATATCAAGAGACGTGGCCAGTAGGGAAACTTTAGAAACGACATTGACTCAAAATGCAGAAATCTCAGTTTCCTGTACCTTCATCTGTTAATACACAAATTGATGTACTGACCTAAGGTAACTTTGTCCGTTTGCTACACTCCATACTTTGCAGTGTTTGTAGATCTACTGTTGAGTTTTGGAGGACTCTGTACCAACTACAAGTGTACATGGGCTATAGAACTTTGTAAAGGGGCGCAAATAAGAGAGTCTTGTGAAAAGACTGGGCAAATCCATAATCATAAGCCTATATATTCCACGGAAAATCGTTCAATAGACTAGGACGTAAAATGGTTTCCTTGTAACATGTCATGAAGGAGCAGAGGTGAAGCAGAAGAATATCTCTACTCATTCTTGACCCTCGGCGTTGGATGGGGTGGGTGGATAACGCCACGCCTCGGCCGCTTTACCCCCGGGAAAGAGTCCCTGCGCTCAGTGGAGTGGAAGATGGTTGGGTGGGCAGTTTAAGCTGTAGGAGGTTTAAGGGTTAGGATATGCGTCCATTTAGTGGAAAAAACTAAATATTTAGGCGGAAATTTAGATACAATGTAACAGCGGGAGAATCTTTCTTTCTTCATTACCTGTATAATCGTGAGAACTAACCAAAGGTGCGTCTCGCTTCAAACCCTCTAAAACTGAAGTCCCAAACATTTGCCGCCGATATATATTTAGTCAGTTAGGCTCAAGATGAGCATAGAAACGGTCTATGTTTTCACTTAAAGATTCCACTGTTTTTGCAGATTTAACAAAAATTGGAAATTATCAATACATTTAAGTGACAATCCCTACCATAAAAGTATAAACGCATCAGAACCACCCTAAGATCAGATACTTCAAAGGTTTCATTTTATAATCTCAACGGATCTAACCTTTGTATTTTATGTCCCTGAAGATGGTCACATGGTTGGCCGAAACATGTACGAGTTCACCGGATATATATAAACTAATTTTAAAATACTTATGTGCGCATGTTGGTAATATTACTGAATTTTTGCAAATTTTAATTTTGAAAACCTCAGCAAATAAAAAAGGCTGATTTATTATTTATTAATATACCATATTTCATTTCTTTTGCGAAACGAAAGATGATAGACCAATGATTTGTAAATTCATTCAATAAAGTTCGGTTTGAACCCAACTGTCCAAAGAGTTACGCGGTTCCTTTTACGCACTGCGGGGAAGCACTGAGTTAGTGCAGAGCTTCGAATTAAAAATTCGCAGGGCAATAGCAGACAGAAGACGGCGAGCAAATGCTGCCTGGTGTACGAACCCGTTCAACAGAAATGACTACCGCCCATTTCACAACAAATGCTCAGCCTTTATACGGAAAGACGCAAACACTCAATTACTCGGCAGACCAGAAACTCCTGGTCTACGAGTCTGTATGTCCGAAACGTGCTACGGATATAAATAATGTTACTAAAGTTTATAGGTCCTGCCATTCATCCCTGTGAGCGTGCAGCTTACATGTCGCGTATGAAGCCACAACTAGATCTCAACTTGGTACACGTCCTTCGTTGGGCAACTAAAGCCTAGAAATGTGGAGTGTGAAAGAGGAAAGATTGTGCCTTGTATCCTGAATGGGGAGGTTACGTGGTGACGTGTGCCAAAGGCCTTAAGACGAAAATACACTATCGTGCTACATCTAATGAAAGGACAAACGAAGGACATTCATACATGTGATAAAGGACCAATCACACATTTCAAAATCTCTAAATTTTTTTTTCTAATCAGTCGCAAAATAAAAGTAGATAATTCTAAAATTGGGACACATTCATCAAAAGATAAAAAAAAATCGTAATAAATAAATTAAGAAATATAAGGCAAAATATATTTTGTATATTTTAATGACATATTACAAAATACAACGTAATAATGAGGGGTAAATAAGGAAAAGATATGTCGAGGTTCGATTTAACGTGTGTTGAATTGAAATTACTTTGGAGTAGAAGAAAACATACAGAAATAAAATGTTGCGAAACAGTGGGCCTTCCGGCCGACTGTAATGGACGTCTAAGGCTGGCGATGATCGAAAGTCGTGTAAATAAATCATCATCATAAACATCAAGGATTGGACACCTTGATCCGTTCCGTCTCCAAAATTACAGCTGCTCGCGCCAACGCTTCTTCGGTCTTCCAATTGTTCTCCTTCCTTGTGGTCTGTAGAAGTATGATTTCAAAGGGATTCCGTTTTGTAGCATTCTTTGCAAGTGTGAAAGCCAGTTCCGTCTGTATTCATCTATCTTGTCTAGTATGCCTGTAATCCGTAGTTTGCGGCGTATGTAGTCATTTGTTTTGTGGTATCAGTCCTGTGCTTCCTCTGGAGATTCTGAGTTGGCTAAGGTGTCCTCAGGATGGATAACCAGTCCCTCGCTGAATAAGGGTGGTGGTAGCTAACCTAAGGGCCTCCAAACATGCCCGTTTTCTGTAGTGGTGTGCTCCCTTAGCTGAAGGTCTCAGTTTTGAGGCGCCGAGGACTCGCCTTCATCCGCTCCTCTCCGCTACAACTAAAGTTGCATTGCCCAAGGATCACGATCGAGGACGTGAGGAAGTCGGATTTGCTGGCAGAGCTGACCGATGTCTTGTTAGACGGTGTTCCCCACGATTTGTTGTTATTATCTGTCGGCATCGATAATAAACCTTGGGGACACTACCAGCCTTATTTGTGGCAGTTAATGAGAAAGCCTCGTGGGAGTGGAAAGATACAAAAGTTACAAGCTAAACAACATCAGCGGCCCGACACAGTCGAAGAAGGAAAGAATTTAAAATATTTCGGGCAAATGTTGAAACACACGGCAAAGGGATAAGAGAAGGAATGAGGGCCCTAAGGGGACGAACAGACATGTAGGGGACGAAACAATTAAAAGAAACCAGTAACAATCTGACAGAGAGAGTAACCTTCTTAAGAATTATAATATGAAATCAAAACAGACTACAGGTCTAAATTAGACGGAGAAACATACTAAAGTACTCATTTTGAAATCCCCCTCTATGTAATGATTCAGACAGTATTGGTGACAGCAAGAACCTACAGACTTTACGGTCTGTATTCTAAAAGTTCCCCTAAGTCAATCGCCTTTCAAATGTCAGTTTGCATTGTCCGCGTCTTCTGAATAGTCAAGACAGTCTAGACAGTCCAAAATACTGAGAAATTAAAGGTACTGACATTGAGAATACTATGAAATTAAAGGTACTAACATTGAGAATACTATGAAATTAAGGGAATTTACATTGAGAATACTATGAAATTAAAGGTACTTACATTGAAAATACTACGAAATTAAGGTACTAACGTTGAGAATACTCTGAAGTTAAAGGTAATAACATTGAGAATACTATGAAATTAAGGGGATTTACATTGCGAATACTATGAAATCAAATATATTAACATCGAGTATACTATGAAATTAAAGGTACTAACATTGAGAATACTCTGAATTTAAAGGTACTAACATTGAGAATACTCTTATTTTAAAGGTACTAACATTGAGAATAGTCTGAAATTAATGGTACTTACATTGAGAATACTATGAAATTAAGAGGATTTGTATTGAGAATAGTATGAAATCAAAGATACTAACATTGAGAATACCATGAAATTAATGGTACTAACATTGAGAATACTATGAAATTAAATGTACTAACATTGAGAATACTCTGAAGTTAAAGGTACTAACATTGAGAATACTCTTATTTAAAGGTATTAACATTGAGAATGCTCTGAAATTAAAGGTACTTAGGTTGTGAATACTATGAAATTAAAGGCACTAACATTGAGAATACTCTGAAATTAAAGGTACTGATATTAAGAATACTCTGAAATTAAAGGTAATGACGCGGAGAACACTATGAATTTTAAGGTACTGACGTGGAGAACACTCGACGTCATCATGCAAGTCCCAGGAGGAGTCACTGGTCTTGAGTGGCATGATGTCAATATTCAAGGTTTCACAGAAAGAATGGGGAATACAAACCGAAACTGCATTAAGTTGCTTTAGTGACCAACAGAAGAAGCAGGAACGCTTAATCCTTAAAAGCCCATCAGTAAATATACACACCACCTCATGTAACACTATAAGAAACTGCGCGACCTGACACACTGTGTATTTAACGTGTTTTCTGTCATTCCTATAGTAAATAACATTACTAGCTGGTCTGTCTGTTGCAGACTGAGCTTATTGCGATGTACGGAGTGAATTTTTTAATACTGCGTACACAAACTACACTCCTGAAACGTCAGTTCATGCATGATTCAATTTTTATCTATGGATTACAAAAGTCTCTTTGTAGCGGTGCCAGTCTGCAATATGCCCTTGTTCCAATATACAAAGACTTTGATCCCCTGTAGCATGAAGTTCAGTTTACATACCGAGACCACCAATTCAATTAATCCTGCTTTGTCTAGTAAATTGTCCAGTCAAATGCGATGTGAAACAGTATAGGCTGAGGGTGTTTGAGAACAGAATGCCGAGGGGTGTGCTAGGACCTTAAAGGGGGAAAGTAAAGGCGTATTGAAAACGTATATTAAGTAGCTCCATGATCTGTACTCTTGGCCCAATGAATATGTACGCTACGTGAAGGCGATTTTCAAAATAATTTGTTGCCGTCAAGCAGCCAAAAGACCTATCCTTCGATCTGTATTGCAGTCCCCCCCCCCATATTAATACCTGTGAGCACCAATAATACACTTCCTTTTTTTGAATGAATACGTCATGAAGTGTTTGGATATGTATTGTAATACTAATTTGTACGTCAGAACAACTGTTTTTATTACACAAGGTAATATGTAGGCTACATGTTTCGACTAATAAATAGTCATCTTCAGGACTATTCTTTACAGGTTAAGTCACGGGATGCTGTGCACACATTGGGATCCCAGTGTGTTTAATCCTGGGATCCCAATATGTTCACAGCATCCTGTGACTTAACCTGTAAATAACAGCCCTGAAGATGACTATTTATTAGTCGAAAAATGTAGCCCACGTATTACCTTGTGTAATAAACTCAGTTGCGCTGAAGTACAAACTAGTATTACAATTTTATTAAAATATATCCAACTAATTGCACCAATGTGTGATACTAAAATCTTATTTACACATTGAAACACGTCACTTGGTTAAAGTAATTCCTACAACTCCTACATGTTTCAGTCTGTCAAGACCATCTTCAGGGAGTTTTGTGCCTTATTTTGGTTATATTTTAATAAAGTTCAATTATTGCACGGTAAAAACATGAAAATAGTATTACAATAAATACACTTCCTGCTATCAAGCTGTCTTTCACGAAATTTAAAGTTTGTGTCCTGTACATTCAGTGAATTTGTGGTGTCAAAGTGTCTTTCACGAAATTTAAAGTTTGTGTCCTGTACATTCAGTGAATTTGTGGTGTCAAAGTGT
>Ga0123354_10003608_pt1 | contig 21459 bp, 12 predicted proteins | sample TergutLab28metaG_2_FD_97872 | JGI IMG/M metagenome (GOLD analysis project Ga0123354, IMG submission 97872) | Labiotermes labralis P4 segment gut microbial communities from Petit-Saut dam, French Guiana - Lab288 P4 | ecosystem: Host-associated > Arthropoda: Insects > Digestive system > Gut ... | reverse complement strand
CACCCGCCAGCTGGTTCCGTAGCGCGGTTCACACGAGGGCGTGTACGGGAATTAAAAAATGCCCAAAACTCCGTAACCGTCCAAAATCGGACACATGTTTATATGAACTTTTTTGATCACAAAGACCTAGGAAATCACCTCCTGCAGTAATGTCCTAAAGTCGTGAAACACCCTGTATATGACATGATATATATATATATGATATGATATGATACGATATATGATATGATATGATAATGTGAAGCTAGTGGATATCTGATAGGGGTGGGGGGTTGCAGACAGGGAATATTTGAAAGAAAATAAGTGAACTTGAAACACACAGAAAGAACAACAATATTAGAGAAATTTATAATTGTGTCATTGACTTCACAGAGTGTGACCAGTCTTGAAATAATATAGTAAACGATGAGAGGGATGATCTCATTGCAGATCCCCACATTATTTTGAATAGGTAAAGAAACTGTGTCCCTCAGCCATTGAATGTGTATGGGGAAAATGATGTGAGGCAGACTGAAATATATGCATCAGAGCCACCAGTGCCTGAGCTCAGTGCCTTTGAGGTTGAGATGGCTATTGAAATGCTAAAAAGAAACAAATAGCCACTTGATGATTAAATTCCAGCAGAATTTATTAAAGCGAGGTGGGTCAGTTCATTCTGAGATCCAAAAGCATATTCTATTTGGAATTAAGAAAAATTTCCTGAGCAGTGGATAGACTCAGTCATTTTACTTATTTATAAGGGGGGTGATAAAACAGAATGTAGTATCTGCAGAGAAATGTCATGTTGTTGCAACTATATACAAGATTATATCCCACATCTTTCTGTTCAAGATAACTGCAAATGCAGAGGAAATTATTGGGGATCATCAGTGTGGATTTTGACACATTAGGTCAACTACTGATCATATATTTTGCATTCGTCAAATACTCTAGAAAAAAATGGGTATAAAATGAAACAAAGCATCAGCTATTTATAGACTTCAAGAAAGCCTATGATTCAATTAGGATGGAGGTCTTGTATAATATTCTCATTAAGTTTGGTATCCCTATGAAACTGGTGAGGCTAATGAAAATGTGTCTGAATGAAGCCTGTAGCACAGCCTGGATAGGCAAATATTTGTCTGACATGTTTCATATTAAGAACGGTTTGAAAAAAGATATTTTGTTGCCATTGCTTTCAAACTTTGCTTTAAAATATGCCATTAGGAGGGTTCAGGTAAACCAGGGTAGCTGGAAATTAAATGGTACGCATCAGTTTCTGGTTTATGCTGATGATGCTAATATACTGGGTGGAATACACACTATTCAAAAACACGGATGCTTTAGTAGTTTCTTGTAAGGAGACTGGGCTAGAAGTAAATTATGATATAACTAAGTACATGGTCATGTCTCAAGATCAGAATGCAGGTCGAAGTCACAATATAAAGATTGATAATATTTCTTTTGAAAGGGCGGAACAATTCAAATATTTGGGAACAACTTTATTTCATTAAAGTTATATTAAAGAAGACATTATGAGTAGCTTGAATTCAGGAAATGTTTGCTATCATTCAGTGCTGAATCTTTTGCCTTCCAGTTTGTTACCAAAACATAAAGATTAAGATACACAGAACTATAAGTTGTTTCATATGGATGTGAAGCTTGGTGTCTAACATTGAATGAGGAACATAGGCTGAGTATGTTCAAGAATAGTAGGGCACTGAGGAAGATATTTTGGCCTAAGTGGGATGGGTGAGAGGGGAATGAAGAAGAATACATAATGAGGAATTTCATGATTTGTCTTCCTCATGAAGAATTACCCAGGTGGTCAGATAAACAAGAATTAAATGTGTGGTGCATGTGACTTTTATGGGAGAGAAGAGATGTACATATAGGATTTTGGTTGGGAGACCTGATGGAAAGAACTAGGCAGAAATGGGAGGACAATATTGGAATGGATCTTCAAGAGGCATGGGGAGGCATGGACTGGATTAAATAAACCTAAGGTAATGAACATTTGGTATCTATAAAACATGAAGAATTTCTTGACTCCCTGCAGACCTGTTAGCTTCTTAGTAAGTACCCTACCCTATGGAGTTAATTAGTTCTTGAGTTTCATCCTGATGTAATAGTCAACTGATAATACAGATCCCAGCAATAACATTCTTTTAGGGTCTTCCTTCTGAAATTTTTGTATTGGTTGATGACATAATATTGACTCTTAACAGCAATCTTAAGGGAGGAAATCCTATCATGTTTATTTCTGAGAAGTTATATGCAACAGTCATGACAACATAAACTTTATGTTTTTCATCCAGTGTTTTATATTACACTACATGTTTAGGTCTTAGACCATCATCAGGTGTACTAATAGACAAGAGTCATGTGAGAAAGATATTTTGCAGATATGTGTCAAGAAAAGGGGTTCCTCATTTCATTGTTGATGCATAAAAATTTTATACACTAATACAAAATGTGTAAAAACTCAAAATCAGTAAAAAGTAATTCCTAAATGTGTTAAACAGAGGAAGAGTTCTTCTTGTTACATAACCTTGTGGCAGTATGTTTTATTATGTAGTTATCCTTTCCCATTGTGTGCCCAGACTGTACGAATTGTAACACAGTAGGAAAGCCATATGTGACTGGTGTGCTGGAGAAATGTGGCAGCTACGGTGGTATGGCATATTATATCCATGTGGCATTGCCATGATCCCTGTAATGGATGCTTTGTGCTATGGTCGCGGATGATATCTGCCACCCTCATTGTATAATATATTACTTACTTGCGTACACCATGGAACAGAGTCCTTCTTGAGGAGCTAACCAGTTTGCAGCTAGTCAAGAAATTCCCGAATTTTATGGAACCTGAAGGTTCATTACCACATTTACAAGTGTCCACCACCTGTCCCTATCCTGAGCCAGCTCAATCCAGTCCATACACCCACAACACACTTCCTGAAGATCCATCTCAATATCATCCTCCCGTCTGCGCCTGGGTCTCCCAAGTGGCCTCTTTCCCTCAGGTTTCCCCACCAAAACCCTGTATACACCTCTCCCCTCCCCATTCGCGCCACATGCCCCGCCCATCTCATTCTTCTTGATTTTATCACTCACACTATTGGGTGAGCAGTACAGATCATTAAGTTTCTCATTATGTAATTTCCTCCACTCCCCTGGTACCTCATCCCTCTTAGGCCCAAATATTCTCCTCAACACCCCATTCCCAAACACTCTCAGACTACTTTCCTCCCTCAATGTCAGCAACATTGCATAATATATTAAAAATCTTTTTTATCCTAAGAGTATTTTTTCATTTTATTTGGTTGTCTGTTATGGATTCACGGTGAATATAAAATTTCTGTAAGTTTCAAGGAAGAAGATTATGATGACAACGTTTATAGGTGCATCAGTGAAAAAGACTTTATCTAAGTATCCCGTAATCTTGCTAAATCTGAACCCAACACCACCCACATTCAGAGGATTGATACAAATACACAAAGATAATCCTTTAAGTCCTGTAATAAACTGAGATAATCTATTAAGTCCTGTAATAAACTGGACAAATGCCCAAGTACATACACTTTCTAAGCACCTTGTTTATGTACAGAACATCATATACCTCTCACAAATGTTTGCAATGTGAAACACACCATAAATCTTTTATCTAATTTGCGAGATGTTTCATGAGAATGTAAGGCTAACATCCTTCAATATAAAGAATATGTATACAAATATACCAACTGATAAACTAAAGGACATCATTGGCTCAGTTCTAGACCACAGTCACATAGATGATACAAAAAAACAAGAGATTTTGAAATATTGCAATATCATTTTGGACCAAAATTTCTTCCAATACAGGGACAGACAATACAAACAGTCCAGTTTTCTAGCCATTGGTGCACCCATCTCCTCCATCTTCTCAGAAATATACCTGCAATATATGGAACATACTACTTTGTGTACATCTGAATCAACAAAAAATATTAGGATACTTCCATTATGTAGATGACATTCTAATAGTCTATGACAAGACAGCTACAGACATAGAAAACATAATACAAATATACAATAGCACACACCTCACCTTAACATTCAGCAAAGAAGATGAGACTGACAATTTCCTAATTTTCCTTGACGTCACACTAAGAATAAGAGAGAATAACATTTTAAAGTCAAACTCTGCAGAAAACCTACAAGTACTGATTGCGTCATCCCTAACACCTCTTGTCATCCTCCAAGTCAAAAACTAGCCACAAGCAGATTCTTTTTCAACAGAATACACACCTACCATCAGGAAGAAGAAAACAAGAAAAATAAGCACACATAATAGATTATGGGAAATAAACAGTATAACATAAACTTCAAAAATCTTTGGTAACTCTGCTACAAGAAAACAGGTAGAGAACAGAGAGAAAAACACAACAAAACAACAAGTAAACAACCCCCAACAGATCTAGAGAAATGGGTCAGTTTTACCTATTATAGCAAAGTGGTGAACCACATAAGAAAACTCTTCAAGAATACCAATGTACTGATAACACAGAAAAATAACATTATCCTAGGAAAAATATTAGCTTACAAAAACAAAGAGGATGAAAGCAAATATAATTGAGTGGCTTCTACCAGCTTCCAAGTTCAGAATATTTGAATAAGTACACCAAACAAACCAGAAGTTCCTTTCACGACAGATATAAAGAATGTATTGTTTCTTATAAATACAGTACCACAAACTCAGCTTTTGAACAACACCTCCTAGACAATGGGCACTTGTTTGGTCCTAATGAAGAAATCATGGGCACCCTACACTTTACCAGAAAAAGAACATACATGAACAACTTTGAGAATTCTTATATTTACTGCGAATCAGTAAAAGACCACCAGATAAATGGGAAAACTACTCCAAGGACAAAAAAGATTTTTGTTATAATAGTACATTATGAGACCACAGCACACAGTGACCATTACATTGAATATGGCAGTGCCACAGGGGTTCATCCATGGACAACCAATGCAGTACCATACCATACCACTGTAGCTGCCACATTTCTCCAGCACAACAGTCACATATGACTTGCCTAACTATGTTACAGTTCAGACAGTCTGTGCCATCAACAGGAAAGGGGTAACTACATAATTAAACATACTTACTTACTTACTACTTACCTACTTATTTACTCCATGGAGCACAGTCCTTCTTGAGAAGCTAACTGGTTCTCAGTCAGTCAAGAAATTCCCTGCAGTTTGTGGAATCTGAAGGTTCATTACCGCATTCACAAGTGCCCACCACCTGTCCTTATCCTGAGCCAGCTCGATCCAGTCCACACTCCTACAAATACATGAGTACTACCACAAGGTTATGTAGCCAGAAGGAATCCTCCTCTTTTTGACATATTTATTCCTTCAAGAAAGATAAAAAATAAATTAAATTCTACTCACTTTGACCATCCGGGTATTGAATCCCAGTGGACATGTGATTTTCTGCACCCATCCAGCCTAGCCCTGAGGCCCATCCAGCCTCCTGTACAATGGGTACAGGGTCATTCCCGGGGGTAAAGAGGCCAGGGGGTGGGGTTGTCCACCCTCCTCCATCTAGAGCCGAGTTTAAGGAAAGAGCATTGCTATAATTCAACTCCCCATCTGCCCCTTCATGGCCTGTTCTAGGCTGAACTTTGAGATTTTACACATTTTGTAATAATTTTGAAACTTTTTTACATGATTACAGTTTTAAAAATATGGCCCGTTTTCTTGATACATATCTGCAAAATATCTTACTCATGTGACTCATTTGTATTAGCACACTTGATGATGGTCTAAGAACAAAACATGTAGCATAAATGTAAAACACTAGATGGAATTTGTAAAGTTTGGTTTGTGCTGACTGTTATATATAATCTTCCAGCAATAACTACTGTTTTTCTCCCTCAGTCAGCGACGTAAACTTATAATAAAAGTACTGAAAGAACATTCCTTTAAAATCCTTACCTCACCGCCTACAACAGGAGAGTTTTGGATCATTCAAATTATTCTTTTCCAGACATGATTAAGCTTATGAAAATACATGAGCACCTTGTTACTGTACAGAAATTTATTTTGGGGGGCGTTTAGGGGACGTAAATATAAACCTGAAGTAAGTACTTTTAATATAACCCTTTAAATCAAGAAATTATTACAAATGGACCAACATGCTTCACACTCTTTCTTCTCACCTGCCATGTGGTCCACACATTTATGTTACTGGCCAGAGTATAGCATGCTGCTCATTGACTGTTAAATTAGGTATACTTCATTTAAAGTTGAAAGGAAAATGTTTCCCAATTATTATGTCGAAGAATATACAAATTCTGTATAGTGTATTTAGTGTACAATCCCAGCATTTTCTTAGAAGAATTTGTAAAAGCCTTGATGGGTTTCATTCAGGACAGCTGGCCGCCAACTGAAGAATCGAAACTGAAGCCTCCCGAATGCGGAGTATTAAAATCGCGAATCCTCTTCCCTTTTTATTATTAATTTTTTTGTTACTTTCGTGATGCAAAGTTACAAATCTGTGCCTTTCCTGTTTTATCAAGGTAGCTATTTTGCAAGAAGGAATGACTAAGAATTTATTGAACAACTGAAGGAAAATTAGCTTCTCAAGAAGACACTGTTGCATGTGCTACCTCGAAAAACAACTTACCACACTGACCTAATACCTGTGATATAGAATATGGTTTATTGAGGAATCCATTATCGAAGACCAAATCAAATATGATATTTTTATGCTGTGGACAGTTTTATTTCCAATAACGTGAAGAGTTCTCGAATTCGCAGGAGCTTTTATCCTGAACGAATTTTTTAGTAACACAAAGCAGAATTACACTACCGTCGTACTGCCATTCAAAAACATATGCAAGTAATATAATTCAAATGTTTAAAAATCACTTATTTTCGAGCAATTTTTAATTGTTAAATAAATATCAATATATATGATGGGAAGTTATTTGAAATTTTACGACTTTGTCTATGAAACCAATGTTTTGCACACAGCCAGATCTATGATTGTTCTTCAAGTGGATGACATAGAACTGATTGTTCATTTTACGTGAAAAATTAAAAACAATTATTGTTTTGTGAACACACGTATTATGTAAATTTTACTGTGAGTCTAATAACACAACGTGATTCGATTCCTGCCCAGACGACAGCCAAACAGTTAGCTAATCTCCGCACGGCAAAGACGCTGTCTGTATGACCTTTTGTGACAGCCATATCTCTTTAGAAAATAACATGAACTTTGCTGTGGTTGGGCCTACTGGGTGTTCGTGATTACGATGAAGCTTTGTTTGTACATGGTGTCACACCTTCTTCTACTTGGTTATCGATTGACGTGGTTAAAGGTTTTGAATATTCATGATAGATATTGTATTTTTCGTGACGTCCGAAACAGTTTCTTTGATTTTTTTGGAGAAGAAATAGCAGTCAGGTCCGCCAGATGGCAACACACCCTTACAATGAAGCTTGGTTTGGGAGTGACGTCGTAGGTTTTTTTTTTATGGTTAGAGTGTATCGGTGTACTAACGCGTGAATGTTATGGTGGCCCGTGACGTGACTAGCACGTGGATTTAACACCTTACAATACAATGGATTTGTTCCCACGTTTCGGAGGAAAAGTGCTGCCTCCATCTGCATATCCTTGAGGTCGAACCACCTCTTTATTCCGATATATCGAAACGCATAGTACTCCGCATTTTACAGAAGACCATTTTATGGGTAAAAATGGTCTTTAAAATCTGAAATCTTGTGTCAATCAGTATTCTGTTTGCGCTTGACACAGGTGATTGAACGGATATGAACCAAAAGAACACTCGCAATTGTTCGATAACCCTCACTTTACACTGTACGTAAAATATGCCTTAGGACGGCTGGATAGGCAGGACAGTAAAATAAATGTCGCACACTTCATTTGAAGTGTGCGCGACAATTTACAGATTTTTACAAAATGCCAATATTATTTATTTTACGTGCATTTCAGAGCTTTGAAGAACGTCTCCAACATGGAAGCGGTTCATTTGTTTTCAAAGTGCATGGTGGAAATTTTTTCCGTCGTGAAAATCAAAAGCCTTGAATTATTCATCCACTGATGTGTTGTTGTCTCTCTCTGACATCCGGCAGTCGACGGACGGACAGGTGGTCGCGCCAGTCTCATCTACCGCTGCCTGCCGGTCGGTTATTGTTTGTGTATCTTGTGTAATTTCACGTTATTTCGATGGGGCGTATTTTGTTTTTAAATCGGAATTTCTCTGGACGTTATTGGTGATGACTTGTGATATGGAAGAGTGGTAGTACTGATAAAAGTTGTGAAAAAACTTGCCGGTTACAATTTCGTCGTGTACTTGTACTTCTTCAGAGCGGCCACAAAGGAAATCTTGTAATATATATAACAATTATTCAGAAACTTAAAAAAAGGAGTAAGAAATACCTAATTCTTCTTCAGAAAAAAAAACCACACGAAAGAAACTTTCGAAACGTATAATTTATTTAGAAAAATTACGAAGAAGCAAGTGCAATGTATGCATACATATCTTCACAAAATCCAAGCAAAACATTTCAAGTACCTCCTTATCAATTTTTCAGAAAAACCACAAGGCAGAATTTTGATTTCATACTTTCACGTATTCAGAATAAGTCGCGAAGGAATAACTCAAATGCCTAAGTCCATATTTCATGCTGCATGTGACGAAAGACTATCAAGTGCTACTGCATACTACTCATATCTTATTACGAGTGTGATTAATGCCCAGCAGAACACGGCACACCCGTCTCGTGTTTATTGGAGACCAACGTTTATCACGCATTACGACACACACATCTCGAGAGACGTAACCCTTCTGAGTTCCGTTGCACTGCGTATGAACTTCTAATATAGTTTCTAGGGTACAGATTAAAATGCCTACGAATCAGCCTGTGGACGCCAAATCTTATTGCATGATTGTTATACAAATGTCGGTGCACCATGTACTGTCGTTCGTCCGTAACATAACACACGGCAGTGAAAGTGTTGATAGATGTTTTTTATTGTGAACTGTCGTGGTCAGAGGCGTCACTTTTGAAAACAAACTAATTTGAAATACATGTGAATAGCTGATATATTGCTTCAGTTTAAAATGTGACACTGTTGAATAATGATGTGGATATTCTCGAATCTGAAAGCCTAAATTCAAGTAATTACTAACCTTAAGGATATCAGGACAAATCTCTAAATGTTGCTTGTCTCTCCCAATCTTTGATGCTTGAAATGCTACAGCATTAACACAAAGCCATGTCTACTTCAAAACGTATTTCTTAAAATGATAACATGAATTTGTGTTTTCGTTTTACAAATGTCTGAAGATCTAATTCTGCTATTGTGTTAAATTACGGAATTTTATATTAGGTAGGGGAAGTCTGATCTGTAACTACTAAACAGATCGAAATACCTTTTGTGCCTTGTGAATTTAAGCCGCGTGTGTTTGTAATTTAGCACACGAAATGTTACATACAACTAAGAGAAACGAAACAGGCTGAAAACACGCTAATTGAGGAACTTGGCAAGTTACGTAAGTGAAAGTGTTGCCATGGTAAAAGTAGACGTGTTCAAAGAGACACTAGAACAACCTGGCAGTGCAAATTTAGGTGGACGTCGTTCCAGACGTCTCGGCTCAACGAGAGGTCTGTCGCCTGCCGCTGGACTGGGTAACGGATGGGTACGAGTGTTCAGTGGGCTGGAGCAACAGCAGGAGACGCGAGGGACGCTGGTATACCTGACACATGGCACGACTGTTCGTGACATCTGTCGCGACCTCGTGCTCACAGAAGATGTATCCATCTGGATGCAGGTAACTAGCTCATAACATGGAGCAGAGCCCTTGTTTAAGAACTAGTGACTCATCAGCCTGTCAAGAAACACCCCGCACTTAATGGAACCCGAAAGTTCATTCACCACCTGCTTCAAACCCCGCAACTTAGCCGTATTCTGAGCGATGTCAGTCTAGTCCACGTCTTGTCGACTGATTTCTTTAAGGTCCACTTTAATATTATTCTCCCATCTACACCCAGGTCTGCTTCCTTCAGATTTCCTTATAAATATCCTGTGGGCATCTCTCCTCTCCCCCGTATGTGCCACATGCCTCGCCCGTTTCCTTCTTCTTCATTTCATCACCAGCATAATACTCGCTAAGGAATACAAGTCATGAACCTGCTCATCGTGCAGTTTCTGTACATCTTTTGTTACGTTGTCCCTCTTAGAGCCAAATACCTTTCTCTTCACCTTATTGTCGAAGAATACGTTCTTTATTCGGTGTGTAAGATATGGTCTTACACCCCCGTAAAACAACATAAAAAATTATACTTCTGTATTTTTTGGTGCTTATATTTCTTCGTGACAAACGAGAGTACGACGACTTCTGGATCGAAAGACATCAGGCATTCCTTGACTTCAGGCCCTTCTTAATTTCTTCATGGAAGCCATCTCGATTCATTAGATTTATTTTTAAGTGTTTGAACTCTGACACACACACACACACACAAAGGACTAATTTCCTATATTTATATCACAATGTATTCATGCATTCTGTTCGCGAGATATGAGCGAATACTTAGTTTCCCCTGCATTTGTTTCAAGACTTACTAGTGACTAAAAAGGCTTCTGTATATCCTTCATATATGCTCTTTCCCGATAAATTAGCAACGTAAGCTTTGACTTCAAGCTGGTGTGTCTCACTCAATTTCAGTCCCTCCTGGTGTACTTAAACCTTCTGAGTGACGTATGGTAAAGGTAAGTTGAAGAACAATGGTGCCAAATTATCTCCATCTGTCAGGCAATTCTTAGTTGGAATTGTATCGGACAAATGCTTGCCTATCCTGACGTTGCTATATGTCTCATTCCAGCACATTTTGATCCACCTATGTGGTTTTCTGGAGATACCGAAATCAACGAGGGAATTATACATATCCTTCCTTCTTACTAGTCATAATATTTCTTTAAGTGTATAAACAGTTTATGCATTGCCCCACTCTAGTCCATTTGATGAATCTGGATGCAGGTATTTATCTGCAATAATATATTTCCGTAACTGAATAATAATGAAAGAACGAATCAACTGTTTTCAGAATCTGAAGAGTTCAGACGCTTAACAATTTCCCACCTGTCATAAAACTTAACGTTTTTTTGAAGTATTCAGAGTATTTTGGTATTGCACTGCATGCTGAGATTGCTGAATCAGATAGTCCATGCACCTGCACATTAATGTATTTCTTTATGATCCACTTTAATATAACCTGCCTTTTTGTCTCCCAAACAGTGTCCTTCCATGAGACTCTCCAACCATATTCTTATATAGATTTTTAACTTCTCCAGTGTGTTCTAGATATTCCTTTCATCTCGTTCTTCATTTGGTATAGCTAATAATTTTCAATAACTATTATAATTTTGCTGTTCCCTACCTATGATTTTTCAACTTCCAAACATGAGCGCTCTGAAATTGGCACAAGACATGTCTCGTGAAGGGATGGTTACGTACTAAACATTGAAGGAATGTAGGTAAATTGAAACTAACTTTTATTTTGGGAAATGTATGGGAATAATTGGTCGGACTTAAATCTTTGGTTCTTAACGCACAATGATAAGCACCACATTTCCTCCAGTTGTGTCGTTCGTGTTCGCAGTACGGAGGCGGTCCCAGCCATCGTCTGTCGCCCGATGACTGCCCACTTGCTTTGCAGGACGCTTTCTTGGAACGTATGGGGTACACAAACACAATGCGCAGAGCGAGAATTGGCATCGACCCGGAATTGCGTCATCTACTGCGTTTCCACACGGGACCAGCTATGCCCCATCCGGGACTGGGACTCAACAAGTGTGGGGCTGTGCTGGTACTGAAGGGTCTCGTATTTCCGCAGTGGCGCAAAAGACCCATTGCTCTAATCCACTCCAGACTCTTCCTATACCCAGGTAAATCATTTATGTTTGTGACATTTTTAGTGAAACTGGGAAGAAATAATACTGGAATTTACCACCTTGTACGGAATGAAAGGAACTCATTGTATGGGTTAAAAGTTTTCAAGACGAAAGAGAAAAATTCCAAAATTATAAAGTGCCCATCTACTTAATCTTCTGATGCAAAAAAATGTATTCAAGACAAATACTTTAACACAAACAAATTATTTAGAGTAAAGTTTTTAATTTTCGTGTCTTAACGATCGTCGATACAGACCGTCTGCCGTCGGAAGCGTGAAATTTGTATCATGACAATGCGTCCTCCCACTCAGACTTCCAATAACTTTATTTTTGGCAAGAGGCATTTATTATGATACACGAAATTCTAGATTGATGTGACCTATTGAACTTTCCCACGTTCCTGAAAGAAAAGTCTTTACAAAGGATCTCATACTGGACCAGAGAAGTTCAGAAAAATGTGACGAAGATATACTAAACTAAAATTACGTCAATAGACCCAAGATGACTTCTGAGGAGTGGTAGAGAAGTTGAAGTGAATGCATGAAGTTAGAAGACAAACGCTTTGAAAGTCACCATACCCTCAACACAGGGGCTAATAATATATAAATTTTAAAGCATATTTTCTAATAGGAAAGATGCTTTAAAACTTTCATATTATTGTCAGACTCCTTACGTAGTCAGATCGCTGTATTTCTAATTGTTGTTTTAAATATGGGAGAAGTTTTAGATTTAGATTTAGTTCCCTTTCACTGAAAAGTTTCTCTATTATGAAGCACCTCTGGAGGAAATTTTTCCTTTCAGGAGAAGGGGAGCTGGATTAGCACAAAACTGAAATATACATGTTAGCTGCATTCGTGTGGCACTTTGTCTGTTGCCGGTTGTCTGAATTGCTCTATTGCCTCCTGTTAACATGAGGTATCTCGTCTGATTCTTGTGTATAATTTTGTCCAGGCACCACGTTCACCCAATCTTCTGAGTCATAGTTCGACAGACTTCTACATCATTCTGTTAATCTCTACAAATTGTAAGGATTAAATAAATTTTTATATTGTTAGGAGAATTACATTCCTTGCAGCGGTGTTTCAAAGGATTCAGTTCTTCTGGGATATGATACTGTGACGCTGAGTTAGGTGTTCTGGACATCTCAAAGAACTGTGCTACCTTAATCTGCAAGGTGCAATACACAAGCTGTAACTACTTCTGAGATACGCCGCGGTGCACTCTCGTAGAAACACACTGAAGTTCTGAAGAACATGCTTCCTCCCTTTTTTAAAGTAAAGAGATGTGTAAGGACAGTTTCTTCCAAATAATAGTAACTTTCGACTACATTACACAGCTTCACGTCTCTGAAGAGAGTAGTCTATATTTTATTGTTCTACACAAAACTGTAGAATCTCGTAGATGCCAGCATCTTACTCACAATATTAATAAAAGTATGTATCTCATTTTTAGCCTGCTTTCCCTAATTTATACTAAAAACTACGTTAATATAATAGTTCATGAATTCATTTGCCTGTCAGGCCCCCGCCCGACACTTTATTTAGAGTCCTGAATGTTATTAATTTTTTTCTCAGTTTGACGAAGGTAAGGCCACACTTGAACTGACACTTGAAAACCAAGGATATGTAACATCAGTTTGACTGTGATAATCAACCAACAGCTTGATCTAGACAAGTGAGGATTCTTTGATACGTGATATTGCGCTGTGCGTGTATAATTAGTAAACTGATTTAAGTTAAATTCACTTTTCAACATAAATTCTTTGAATTTTCTGAACTCCTTTTTACTTTGTAATACAAGAAATTTCCTGTGGAGGTATGTTATATATACATTTAAAAGTCTTGCATTATACCTATTTCACACTATTACGATTTTATATCATGTCGACGGTCTTAAACTGAGATGAGGTCTATCTGGTACAATTGAAGTGTTTGGAAATTGGGCTATTTAGAAAAGTGGATGGGTAATTTTCAGTTGATCGTGTTTCCTTATTTCTCCTGTCTTCTCTAAGGACACATTTCTGGCAACTAACTAAAAGAGCCTACCGGCAATATTTGAAATACATAATAAATGTGAAACTGGGACGGTTTAAAAAAAAGTAAATTATTTTTCCGCGGCGCTGCAGTCAACTTCGGACATTCAAAATTAACCACAGAAAAAATTGCAGAACTCTCCTGGAGATTCGACTGCAGTGTAGCAAGGTTTGCAAAACATTTTGAGCAAAACTTGTAGAACTAAAATTAATTTCATAAAATAACGTAATGCGGTTTACAAATATTTTTTCAGCAATTTAAAAATGCAATTATATAATAGTCTAGTGAACGCTTGTTTGTTTCTTCATTCCCGTGTTTGTTGCCTGTTACAGGTGAAGTAAGCTGCGGCCCTGAGGTTTTTGAATTATCAGGAGGTGAAGTAGCCGTGAGGTCTCCTAAATCAGGTCGCCTAGTACTGAGGATTGCACCCCCTGATAATGCAAAGGTTCGTCATATCTTTCTAGGATTCAGTGAAACCTGGGAACTGAATCTTTGGATGACCTGGATAAGGCAGGTGAGTGGTGGAAGTGTTCACATTCATGATAGGACGATATGTTAGAAAAATCCTACCACTGGATTCCGTCTCAAGTCAGTAAGCACAATGTACATGCCACGTTAAATTCTGGGAATTACTCAGAACGTGTTCCCCCCTCCCCAAAATAACTTGTCGGGAAATAGCCTTGCAGAGCTATGTGCTTTCCTTTACTCCCTGTTAGTACTAGACACCATTCCGTTCCAGATTTCTTGAATGCATATATTTTGGTCACACTACTGGAAAATTACACCTCACAAAGTTTCTCAAAAAGAAATTAGTTACATCTGTTCCACATCCATTACGCTTACATCCAAACATGCCATTTCTTCTGGGTACACTATTTCCTTATCAAAAGTCTGAGCGATCCACCTTTCTGCAACCACCCTCAGAGAACCCTCACATTTTCAGTTCAGTCGACAAACTTTTATTCATATTTAAAGCAAATCATTCTTCAGTTCTTCACCAAACAGTAGACACAGGTGCTGACCGTACAGATTCCTCTACCGTATATTGGAAACAGCTGAATTAATTCTCAAATTTAAGTTGTTTCTGTTCGTGATTGTGACAGCTGTGCTATTCTTTCCAGTAAGCCAAGCCATCTGGACTTTTCACTCCGACAAACACAATATTTTCTTTTGACAACTTTAAATGAGTTGGGCTAATAACCTTTGATCGGAAGCTGTATGTAACTTTTTCAGCTTCTTTTGCTGAAGACGTTTTCCTCTCAGAGAATAAGTAATTAATTTTAACCGATAGAAACTACATGCTGTCGGTTAGGAAAAACTGGGCAACCATTTTTTGGCCAATAACAGAAATCGAAGACACATTTTTCAGAAACAATACTTTTTGCGACACGCAGTACTGATATGGTGGGAGATATAAGCTCTAATAGTGTGAGTTACTCAGTCAATTGCAGTCTAACGATGAGGGCAGGTATCTTTCCTTCCATACCGGGGGCAGACATTAAACACGTTGCAACTTGAGACGCCTACTGCAAAAAATTGTTTCTGATTAACAATATCGTGCCAATACCTCTAGACTTTATACTCCAGTGACAGGTTTGATGATGATGATAATAATAATTTACCCACATATTTGTAAAAAGTGTCATTATTACCACCACACCCACTTTTCTGTTTGCTGGAACACTTATGTTATGAAGACCATGAAGAAGGAATCCATGCCCCAGTTATCGAGCTAAGCCTTTCGTCTGAACTGTTACCCTTACTTCTACCGTAATTACTTAATTTGGTGCCCTGTAAAGTGACAAGTTAAACTTGCTTCAATCAGCAGTGGGTCTTGATTGTGAACTCATTGCCGATCGTGTCAAGAAAACTTGGTGTCATAATCGAAAGGACTACAATTTGATTACATGCCGCTAATGAAATCATAAATCTTACACAATAATCTCTTTAGACTAAATTTATTAAATTCATTTTAAATAGTCTGGAAAGCATAGAAAAAGTTAATTCGATTACTTTAAAAACGAAAGGATTTCAAGGTATGTACCCATCTCTTGATTTCACATGGCATAAATCTTAAAGCAATTACAAACATTCTAGGGACAGGTCTATGGATTGGTGCGATTAGGACCAGATCGCCGTAATATCCGTTTGCAGGAGCTGAACTAACTTTTGTCTAAAAATAAACAGTTTTGCATTAACATAACGTGTGTTTTTTAACCCAAGTTAAAATAAAAACAGAGAAATGTGTCTCATATAATACAATATGTACGACGTTAGGCAATATAAGGCTGCTATTTCGTGAGGTACATGGGAAGCTGCTGTACAGCTGGTGATATTTAACCTTGTGTCTTTTCAATTATGTAGGTCTAAGTCATTATTTTTATTACTGTAGCATTTCTTGACCCTAATGATAATAAATAATTTTGTTTACAACAATCCATTTTAATGTTCAGTGATTATACGATCTAGCGTCAAATACAAAATTCAAATTCCCATATTAATTTATTTGTCTCTTCTCGTTGTCAAGTGGAAGTACTGCAGGCTTGTTATATACTTTTATATCGCTTACAAAAAACGCGAATATATGTTGGACTGCCCCATTTTTGAACACACGTATTCCCCTGCCTGCCTTTGAAATTAGTGTACGTTCGTTTCATTAATCGTTTCTTGAAGCTAAAAACGCGTTTCCGCAAAATCTAACAACACAGTAAAATATTTCGTAAGTTGGTCTACTTCTATGTGTATTTAGTTATTAACCATAGCTCAGTCGGTATAGCGACTGGCTACGGGCTGAACCCGGTGGGGGCGAGATTTTCCACACCTGTCCAGACCGGTCCTGGGGCCCACCCAGCCTTCTGTACAATGGGTACCGGGTCTTTCCCGGGCGTAAAGAGCGGCCGGGGCGTGACGCTGACCCCTTACCCCCTTCTAGTGCGGTGGTCAAGAAAGAGTAGAGCTATACGTCTATTCCCCCTATGGGCCGTACGGCCTGTACAGAGCCTCAGTGCCTGTAAAAGGGTGCAATTTACCTTTTTTTACCAAATTAACCATCGTGAAAATAGTTTAATAGCTGCGTAGAATACTTTCTGAAATCTGCGCTGTATGAGAGCGACAAAAGTTTCTAGTTAGTGAGCGATTTTGTGAGAAAATTTACCCAGTTTGCTTCATGCCACCTACATAAAAGCAATAATAATAATAATAATAATATACCATATTATAAATACGAGCCACAATCCATGTTAGAGAACTCCCAACTATAAAGTATACTATGACTGGTCTATAATAATTGATCGAACTATCCATAACAATAGGAAAGACGTACTTACGCTTGTCAACACCATTAAACAAGCATGTTTAATAGCTAGATGTAGCAGTTCGCAACAGCCACAACATTGACAGCTCTATCACCGAAAACTCCAGATGTATACACGAAAGAAGAGCTTGTAAATTAAGGCAACTGACAAGCCCTATACAACACAGTTTCTACTAACAACAACCGGTATTATTCCAAACAAATCACCCGACAGTTTAAAAACTGCTTAATCTCCGCCCTGGTCTGTGTCTTCTGAAGCAGAAAACAGTAATACTTAATACATGTCACATAGTTAGAAAAGTTTCAGTAGAGTAGTGTTTGGTCAGTGAGATCATACTCGTTTGAGAGCCAGCTACACTACAGTGAAGTTAGAAATGTGGATGAAGATGATGATGATGATAATAATAATAATAATGATTGTTGTTGTTGTCGTTGATTTCACCATTAACATCTTGGAACTGCATTTCGATGAAGCCCAGGTTGTCACAGTGGTAATCCCTACTCTATTACCTACATGCAATATAAGCAAATATAAACAAATGTATTGCCCAATTGAACCACTTATATTTTACTCCGTCCAAAGATCTTCCTGCCGATGCCAGTGACCGGGTGGTCTACGGCGTGGGTCTGCGGCTGCTCGTTTGTTGGGATTGCGGGTTCGAATCCCGCCAGGAGCTTGAAGGTTTGTCTGTTGTGAGTGTTGTGTGTTGTCAGGTAGAGGTCTCTGCGTCGAACTGATCACTTGTCGAGAGCATTCCTACCGATTGTGGTGGGTGTGCCTGAATGTGATTGTAAAGCGTCGACCATGAGGAGGCCCTGGCCCATTAGTGGCTGTCGTGCATGATAGAAAAACAAGATATCTTCATAGATCTCTAAAAGTTCTTTATTAGGAGAGCTTTACACTTTTTATAAGCTTCCTCTTCTCCAGCCATTTATTACTCTAAAATTTCAGTCTTGATTTTCTGATGTCTTGACAGGTCAGCCATACTTGTTTAACATCCTCTTTGCCCAAACATAACAAACGTTTTCCTGTCTCCACGTTGTTCCAGGTTTGCAAACTCCCTCTATCAACCACGCTATCTCATTTCTTTTCTTTTTCCGACTACATCATTCTACATACAAGTGGTCTCATCCCAGCCAAAATTAATGTCTCGATGCAGCATTAATTGACTCTTTCCAATAAACGAAGGATTATCTTGGATTGATACAAACAAAACTAACCCTTTTGTTAATTCTTAGCACACACCGCCCATTACGAAATTTTCTATAAATTTGTCATGTAGTTTCAAAGACCGGACTGGCAGATACCGTCTCCTATTACGAGTTCTCTTTATATAGTTTTTTTTTTCAAAATTGACTCATCGGCCAACAGATTTTCCACTCCACAATGGTTTTTCTTCACCCAAACATAAGTTCCTCCACATGTCCCCTTCTCGTGTATCTTCTTCTATCAGTCATTGCTCAGTCACACTCCGTCTTATTCCATCCCTACTTTGTACAAATGAAGAATAAATGTGGTTTCAATTTAAGCGGTGTACTGAAACTAACTCTCTCAAAGTCACATTTCAGTGAAAATCTTCACACTGCCTCCATGTTACTAATAACAAGGACACAGATATCGAAGACATAACTGCTCTGATACGTAAATCCGTCAGTTTGTTTCAACTTTTGGGAGAGACATGTGAACGACAGTGACACGAAACTGTCTTGAATTATAAAATAAGGGAGAGGGTTAATAAAACACAACACAAACAAAATATCTCTCAATCGTGAATATGTTTCTACAGGAAATAGAGTTTTCCTGGTAATTTAGCTTTCGCTCTTGAAGCCTGATATTGTTCACTTGATAGAGTCATTCAGCATGTAAATTAATGGAAAAATACTGCAGGTGCAGAGTCACTGAGTAAAAAACTATAAACCGTTCTATGTAATTACTTTCTGAAGGTAATTGTTTTAAATCTGTGAAGGTCGCCTGTACCGCTTGACCGAGTTACGTATAGCTCTGAATACTGAGTTCAAAATAATTTGTGAAACTGCATGAAAGCCAAATTGCTCTGTGACAGTTAGATAAAATAGTTTTGCAAAATAATTGAAAATGTACCCATTTCTTATTTGAAGACGGCAGACTGTGAACACCAAACTACGCATCCTATATTACGTTCTGGTTGAGAAGCTTGTAATAAAAATACTGTATTTGTGATATAAGATAGAACAGGTAGTTTGGCAGTACAACTTCTGTTTTAGAGGCAACTGTGTGGAATTTTAGTCGATCTGTTTGATGGTCTCGGTAAATCTATTCTTGATTCTTCCCAGTCCACAGAGAAAGACTCTTGAATGCTACTTTCAAATAGCATACAAGCATATGCTCAATTTTACTTGTTATCCATTTGCAGTCATACACTCTATCCTGCATGTCTCGCGGAAATTTTATAGAAAATACGGTTGTAAAATATCATTATGTAATCAAAGAATAATATTGCGCAATATACGTGTCAAGATGATCCTATGGACGTGCGGTCAAACGCGTGGATCTGCAGCCACTTTACCGCGGAAAACGTAGGTTCGAGTGCCGCTGAGGACATGGATGTTTTCTCTTGTGTATGTTGTGTGTTGCATACTTAGCGGCATAAACAACGCATCCATCTGTCACTCAGAGCAGTTCTACGGATTTTGTGAAACTGTCTGTGATGTAGAAACCTCAGCCGTGAGGCATCCTAGGCATAGTATAGGCTCTTGTGCCACGGAGAGGAACACATATCAAACTGACACAATTTTTATTTTTCGCGACTGCTCGATACATTTTAATCAGAAAATATTTTTATTTCTAATATTTAAATGTTTCAATTACTTGTTTGTTTCTTCTTCTTTGTATTTTTATGTATTTTTAATTTATCATTTGTTTACATTTTTCTAAATAAATTCATTCTGTTTGCTTTCAAATGTCTTTGTTCAACTTCATGGCTACTTAGTAATTTCCAAGGACTTTGAAGGATCAGAAATAAGCCTTGCATGACCGTGAACAAGGGAAATGCACACGCACGTATAAGGATCATAAACCAAGCTATGAAATTAGCATGTAAAATGACCAGCAAAGCGTAAATATGACATTAATTTCCGGACATTAATTATGTGTTTCTAGGGTCAGTAAAATTTTCAAATGTCCGTTACGATTGTTAAGGGTCTACTTCTTTCTCAATCTCTTTCGAATTTATCTATATTTTTCACTTCGTTATTTGTATTTTTTAATTAATCCACTTATTCAGTTAGTTGTTATTTATCGAAGAAGAGACATTAAATAAAGAATATGGTTTAAACGCAAGTTAAAATTTAAAAAATCAATTAAATTAACCCTTTAAACGCCGAGTCAAATCTCATCTGTCATTTTCTGGCATTATTAGGAGCTCACCCTATTTTACACGTTAGTAGGGTAAGGGTTAAATTAAGTGAAAACGATGTGGGGTGCAGTTCGTTTTATCCTTGTATGGAGTAAGGGAAGAAATAAAGATAAAATATGACACTAGACTTCAATGTATGTTCTAAAGGCTACATGATTTGTCCTAGATTTTAGAATGTAATGAATCACAAATGTGACTCAGAATTATGCTTGAAACATGTGCATTGAAATTGTTTGAATTGAGAGGGCTTTTGTTTATTGGTAATAATAAGCTAAAGTTGAGGATAATAGACGAGTTGCGAAAAATGCAGAACGACGCTTCTTGTAATTTTCGTTTTCCTCCGACTTAAGTTGGACGATTAAACCAAGACAATTAATAAATTAATAAGGGCTCATGTAACTCGCAGCACGCATAAAGAAAAAAGTTCTCTCATATTTTCTGTCGAAAATCTAAAAGGGGAGAATTTTTTAGGGTATGGAGGAATAATATTAAAGGAGACATAGAAAAAAGTTTTCGAGGGGATTGGTTAGGGTCAGAAAACAGCACCGGATGGATTTGTATGAATATTTGTAATCTACGAAATAACCATTTACTATGGATCTACATTGTTAACCAATTCAAACACTGACTACGTGTTTCAACTAAACTTCCCCTCCCCCCCCCCCCCCCCCCCCCCCAAAACCAAAGTTCACTTCCCCCTTCCTCTCCCCCCCCCCCCCATATAACACCTCCACCAACCCTTCCCTTCTTTTTTTTTTTTTTTTT
>Ga0123354_10003604_pt1 | contig 21464 bp, 16 predicted proteins | sample TergutLab28metaG_2_FD_97872 | JGI IMG/M metagenome (GOLD analysis project Ga0123354, IMG submission 97872) | Labiotermes labralis P4 segment gut microbial communities from Petit-Saut dam, French Guiana - Lab288 P4 | ecosystem: Host-associated > Arthropoda: Insects > Digestive system > Gut ... | reverse complement strand
GGGAATAAATTCACGCATGCGCACTAAGGTTCAAGGTCGGCTCATGCAAGCGCGCTAGATTATAATCCATCAGGTGTTCGCATAAAAAAATACGGTCGGATACTTTTCTAACAGACCTCGTACATAACAGGACTTTTAATCATTGCACAAATGGCTGTAACTGGCTTACATGGGCCTCTCTAATAATTCCCCCTGTCTCAGTGTTCACCAACAACCCCATGTTGGGCTGTACAATCTTGGCAATTATAACTGGCTTAGACCACTTTAACAAGAACTTAGCTGAGATATTATGAGTGAACTTTGCAGATAATATGGGGTAGTAGTCTTGTGGGTAATTCCCCACTGAAAACACAAATCCGTTATTTGCGTACAGCAGAATACTTTGGCACTGTCTGTCACTATGGAAGTGGTCGTACCATATGAATGGGAAAAAGACCCTCCTCAAACTGGCACACATGACCTGGAACGAAATTTTTTGGACAGAGAAAAAGGACACAAACTTGGAAAACACATCCAAAACCACCAGGATTGCTATGTTCCCCTGCTTTGATTGAGTGAGCGTGCCAATAAAATCTATAAACAACCTTTCTGTAGCCCCAGAAACTGGGCTGGCAGAATTCAAACCTACACGAGTAAATTGGGCCAGTTTGGCTCCCTGGCAAAAATCACAACAGTGCACATATTCATATATATCCACCCGCATCTTGGGCCAGTAGAAATTCACTGCAATTTTCTGAAATGTTTTAAGAATACCCAACTATCCCGATAATATAGAATTGTGAAAGTATTTTAGCAGAATCAGCCTCAAGGAAGATGGAACAACAAACTAGCATTTTTAACACCTTTAGGATAATAACTGAGAAGATCTTTTGACATTTGGATGCTATCCACACCATTGTGCCCCATCTGAACAAAGATCCACACAGAAAGGATCCTTCTTCTGGTGCTCCTGGAGTGAAGAGTAAATTAGGGTCAAAGATTGCAATAATGTCACATAACTAGTTTCTGGAGTCTCGCAGTACTCTCCCTAAAAATTCGAGACAGGGCATCATCCATAACATTATCCACACCACGAGTGTGCTTCACTCTGAACCTGAAGGACCTAACTGCAATATCCACCTCCGTAGGCAACCCACATCTTTAGTCCGCTTCAGTAGCCAACAAAAGCCAGGTTATCACAGTGTGGTTCAAACTCTTTATGTTCTAAATATGTGCAGCACTTTTCACAACCAAAGATAGCAGCTAAACACTCTTTCTCATAAGTGCTATACTTACTTTCCGCCAGTGTCAACAAACGACTGTAATAGGATATGGCAAGGTCACTGGCATCCATCTCAAGGACATACTCTTTATTGAAATCGGGAATTTGCAATGCTGATGCTTCACACAGTGCTTGCTTTAGGGATTCAAATGCAGACTGATGTTCACGTCGCCAGGTAAACTGGACCCCTTTCTTCTTTAACATGTGTAACAGGGCGGCCTTCCGAAAATAACCTGTAATAAACTGGCTGTAAAATCCCACCATGCCAATGAATCTCTGTAAAGCCCTCAAATTTGTCAGGCAGGGATAACGCTTGATAGCTACTATCCTATCAGGTAGATCTTAATCCTCCACATGACAATACTTATGTACTTAATTTCTCTAGCTCCAAGAGTCATTTATGTGCATTTGTTCATTGCGATGTCATATCTAAGTCCAGATATTTTTAAATGAGGTTAAATTATCTTATTGTACATTGAGTTTATAGGTGGCTTGTCAAATGAAAACCAGAACTCTTGAAAGTAACTTTAAACTCTGCTCTTAGCAACCAAGCTTTTTTTTCTTTTGGTGCTCACCCTAGCTCTTTAACTGCTGAAGATTAAGGCTGCAAGTATGACAGGTTTAAACTGTAACAGCTAGAAAGTTGGGGCATTCTGTAAGTTTGTCATTGCAAATATTAAATAGTAGAGAATATTACACTGTATTCAGTTTGTATTCAAGTTTTCAAAAGTAATATCTTTTTCCAGAAGTGAAGATCGTGAAAAGGCTCTTCAGCTTTGTGGTTGGAAATTTGACAAAGAACCATCCTTAACTTCATTCCTGGATCGATTGGAGTCTGAAGGATCTTACGCAAGAGCTGCTGCCATTGCTGTATTTAACTTGAAACTACGGAAAGCTATTGATATTTTAAAGCGGGGTGCTGCTTCACAGAATAGGCAGCAGCTTCCTACCAACTTGAATATTGTTGCTATGGCACTGTCAGGTGAATAACTTGTTTTGATTTCTTGAACATCTTGAGCGCAGGGGATTTTATGTGCTAAGTACTTGGACACCTGGTCATATAACAGAATGGTCGCTGCTGTTCTAAATGTGCAATTTCTTGGCTGGATTTTTGGATATTTTTAGGTGAAGAGAACAAAAGACAGACAGAAAAACAGTCTTGGCATTATTTAGACTTGTAGAAGCATCATACACAAACTTACAGAAATCAACTTTTAAGTCCTCTTTTATCATCTTTAACTTTCATCTTGCAGAGTTTTTGTTTATTTACATGCATTACACTAGTCATCAATTTTGAACTTTTTTCTGGCAATGTGGACAAAATTAGCTGATTTTACTAAATCAGGTGTGCTGGCAACAAAAATAATAGGCAGATACTGTAACATATGCAGATATTATGTAATAGAGATATGCTGTGAATTCATAAAAATGTATTACAGTAGATCTTATCTCGAAAGATTAAGGGGTTTGAGAGCACAAAGCCTATATTTTGTACTTGAAAAATGGTAAACACAACCTAAAATATGCACAAATTACTAATTTTTAATAATATAGTAATTATAAATAATTATAATTTTTGTTCATGTTTTTGCACTCATTCAAATACAATATGAAACTGGGGTACTTAAAAAATTCTAACTTTTATTATAGTCTAGTTACTTTCTTCATTTGTGAAAAATTTCAGCTTCCCAGAGGACAGACCAGCAATAATTCCCCAACATAGCTGGATCCCACCTTTCTTGATACTGTTGCTTTGTTTTGGCTATATCCTGATTAAACCATTCACATTGTTCGTCACTAACAGCTTCTAAGGTCTGAGGAAAGAAGCCGAAATGTGAATTTCAGAAGTGGATTGTCAATTATGTCTGGAATCCTAATTTCTGCTAGTTCTGTAGCAGACTGTATGATTTTGGGGTAATTATCATTTTTGTTGCCAAGAAAACCAATGATTTGAAGGATTTTCTAGCAGTGAATTCATTGGAGTTCAATGTCCTTTTGAAATTTTCATTAAGTGTAACTTTTCTAATTTTGTACAGTCAAAGATGGCTAATTTAACTTTTATATGAGTGAAATTTGAAAACTTAGCCTCCAAGTAGAGGAAACCTTCTACTTTTGCCCAAGGCTTTCACCGAGTTTTTCGTAAACCACAGCTTCATGTGTAGTGGAGGGAGAAGCACGTTTTCAGGATTCACCAAGGCAGCTATTTCAATGTTATATTTTCTGGGTATAAAATCTTTACTAACTGGCCAGTTCTTAAACAGTGTAATGTTTTCATTTGCTTGGCCCTCCCACAAGCCAAGAAACAGCAATATTTCTCACTTAAAATTAAGCCATGTTATGGAATTTTTGTTATTGAGATATAGTTTCAGTAACACAGACAAAGCAGTTGTTTTCCTCCATATTGCCCAGGCTGTGTTGACTGATGTTGTTCTAAGTGGATGGAGGATATATCTCTTAGATTTTATTTTTTTTTTTAAATTACTGTCTATGTGAGACCTCAAATGCATACCTGTAATTGGGTATGGTTCTGACTTTGTTCGTAGGTTCATTGTTGTGATCTGATGATGTAACCTGTGTACTGAAAACTATATGGAAGTTCTTGTTTGACAGCGAAAACATTATTGTGCTGATGCTTCCTCAACATACCAGTGTGGTGCATTGGAAATTAAAATGGTTTTGTCTGTATTTCAGAATCATTATGACTTCCCCAGAATGTAGGTGAAGTTACAACTTTCTGTCATGTGACATTATGTGTATGATATGACTAGCAGATTAGTGCAAATAACCTTACTGTGTGAATTTAATTGTTGGTATTCCCTACCCTCCTCTCTCTCCCTCTCTCTCTCTTTTTTAACCATCCACATACTACAAGGTGCAGTAGATGCGTATGCTGTGTTAGTGATGTTCACAACACTGTTTTGTTAGAAATGCAGATACTGTCAAAGAACTTAAACATCTTAAATTGCTATTTTTATTACATTTAAATTTCTTGTACAAAAACCAATATCATATTCTATATTTATATGGTGGCTGGGTGGTAGAAGTTACATTATAAACTCTGAAATATTCTTTTAATTTTCCTCAGGATTTTCCGATGACAGAAGCAGCATGTGGCGTGAGTTTTGCCTTGCCTCTCGTTCCCAGTTGTCTGAGCCCTACCTCAGAGCGACATTTTCATTCCTTACTGCAGAAACAGACAACTATGAAAGTGTGCTGGTGAGCCTGTTTTAATAATTATATGTAAATATTATCTTGGAAGTTTTAAATACAGTGAAACCCATATCCATTTTTACCATATACATTGTTTTCCCACAGTTGTTGTTCATTTCTTCTGGTCCCAAAAAAATCCCATATAAACAATGTATTATATTGGTTGCATCATTCCTCACATTTTTGTTTTCTGGTGTCAGTCATTCAGAATTCCTGTCCTGGCCCACAGTGTTTCTGCAGTAACCATTTTGGAGAAAAAAAATTGTGAAAGTAGCATATTGTTTTTGTAACATACAGTAACACAATGCATCAATCAATTGTAGTATGAAAATGTGATTGTGTGGAAGGTAGAGTAGCATTAACCTGCCTGTACTCATAATTATCTTTATAGTCATAGCTGTATTTGTGAAATGTAGCCATGCATCAGCCAACTGTGGAGTGTTAGTTGAGCAACCATTGTCACTGTTTTTAACTGTGGTCAGTGCCTCAATGGGTGTGCAAGATAGAAATGTTTTTGTTTATGGACAATGGTATTGTCCATCCGCAAGATACATTATTGCTAAGGAATGTGAAAGTTGTGTGTAATCCAACAGTCTGCACAAGTATGTTACAGCCGCTTGAATTGTACATTATAAGACGCTTCAAGCAGGTTTACAGGAAGCACCTACTGCTGAATTCTGTGTGCTTGATGGGCCCAGAGAAAAACATCAAAACTGAAAATAAATGTTCTGCAAGCGTTGCATTTCACAGTAGCAGCTTGAAAAACAAGTCATGCAGAGAACAATTATGCATTGCTTTCATCTGTGCAGCTGTGGACACAACCTTAACATAGAAGCTGACTTACATTTAGTATGGGTGGTGGTAGTGGTGGTGGTGGTGGTGGTGGCGGCGGCGGCGGCGGTGGTGGTGGTGGTGGTGGTCCCTTCCACTAGGACTGGATTTGGCTGGACTCTGAGGATGCTGACTTCAGTTCATACATACCTGTGGACGGTGACCTTACAACACATGGCTTTTCCAGCATCCACAAGTTGTGTGATGATTATATGGGTGGGGGAACAGACACAGAGATGAAGAGGAAGACAAACATGACCTTGCACAAGTACTGAGTTTTACCAAAGGGCAGACCACTAATAGAACTGTCTTATCATTCTTTTATGTGCACAGCATTGGCGAGCCTGACAAACCGAATGTTTTGAACTTGGAAATAGAGCTGTTTTGTCTTAAAACCTAAGTCTTTTTCTGAACAGTTGTCAGGTAAAGATTTTTTTTAGATAAAAGTGCTTTGTTTGCAGGTGTTAACATACTCCCCCCCCCCCCTTTTTTTAGGCCATAGTGGAATTGATTTTCATTTGTTCTAGTGTGTTTGATTCATTTCATTGCTCATCCAAAACCATTGTTGTCTCACATTTATCATTCTCTTTCCCCAGCCTCTTGAGAAACATTGTATACGAGTTTCAGTGTTTTATATTATCTGTCATTCATAGTTTCATATGTCTTTGTAAGTGTGTAAATTAGTGTAAAGTACTAGTGTAGGATCATCAGTAGTCAGACCTGGTAAGTCAAGAAAATATTTGTGCCCTAATCCTGGGCTAGAAAATTCTTATGTCTTTAAAGTGTACTATATGTTGTATTTAAGTTTTTAATACTGGGAATAGCAAAACCCAAATGTTGACCAGTACTGCGTCATGTAGCTGCCATTGCTTATGATCCTGTGCCACTTCCCTCTACCTTCAGCTGTCACAACTCGTCTCCCTAGGATCCATAGGATTGATACACTCGTCTGTTCTTGATCTTTCAAGTGGACATTTTGCAAAAGCTTTGCCACCAAAATTCTGTATGAATTTTGTGTCTTCCCCACATGTATCACATGTCCAGTCCGTTGTTACTTTGTAGATTTTGTGGTCCTAACAGTACTAGCTGACTGTTGTAAAAGATTAACTTTACTGGTTTGGAATGGGCTAAATTGTTCATTTCCTTCATCCTTATTATAATTCAAATATTTTCCTAAGCACGTTCTGTCACTCCTACGTGTACGAGGGTTGAAAATGCTTGGACTTTTACATCATCTCCCTCCAAAGCCTACTTCATGTGGTGCTCAGTTAAACAATGGACAGTTTTACCTAGCCTTGCCTTATCTCAGCCTTGTTTTCAAGCATTTGTATTGTATGTGTTTTCCCCCCCAAAATTGGATAACATATTTCATACCCATATAGAACAACTGGCAGGACCATTCTTTTTATATCTTGTTTTGGGAAGTAGATAGTATAATGTTACATGCAACATAGTTATATTCAATTTCAAAGGTACATATTCCATAGTAGAATCTGTCACACATAAGATCTGTCCATCTATTCTTATACAAGAGACAAAGCTTCAGATGTGTTCCATGTGTGGGGTTCTAGTCCATAACTTCCTGAAAGGCCAGCATTTTCTTTAGAAGGCTGTAGTCTCACCTGAAGTATTACAGTACAAGAAAATCTGTAGATATCAATACAAAACAGTAGCTGTAATGAAAGGTAACGTCCACTATCCTGTCTGCAGTTAATTACTTAACTTAATAAATGTGTATGTGGACTAGAATTATCTATAGATTATGCATTCCATACACTATGCACAATCAGTGTATGAAATCATGTGCATTAAAACTTCCAACATAATTATAATTTGTGTGCTAACATGATATAAGGGTGGTTCTGTATGGCTGAAATGTATCTGCTGTTACACAATTGTTGCCATATGCACTGCCAAGAAACTTTGTTAATTGCAGGGTGCAAATCTGATGTGTGCAAAGTTTAGGTACTTTTCTATTTCCATTTATTGTCTGTTTTCAGTGATCATTAAACCAGTATTTTATGTACTGAACTTCTTATTTTAGAATGAAAGTGGTGTTGCTGTGGAGGACAGAGTTGCTTTTGCTTGCACTTTTCTTTCTGATGCAAAACTACAAGAATATTTGAAGCAGTTAACAGCCAGACTAACTGAGGAAGGGGACTTGGCTGGAATCTTACTTACAGGTTTGTATGGTATTTCTTCAGTTTTGTGCTTTGGATTTGTTTTGATACAGAATTTTCTGTGGGCTTTGAGAATGTATGTATTTGTACTTTTTTCTGAATGGTTCTGTCAGTAACTCAGACTACAATAAAACCCCTAAATCATATTCCTGCTTTTTGCATTTTACATGACTTTGCACACTTGAATAAGGTCCCAGCTGAAGTCCTGTAGGAACAGTATTCAATTTTAATGGATTTTACATTCCATAAACTTTAAATTGTTCTGGAATATGAATTTCATTTTTCAGTTCTTACTACACATATTAACCTCGTTTTATATTTCATAATTTTATTCTGAGAATTTGTCTTTTGATCAAGATACACTGCTAAAGGTTAGGTTAATGTAACAAGTAGAAGCCCAAGTGCAGTACTTCTGATGTTGAGTGAAAATGGTATCCAGCAATGTGCTGTAAGTGGCCAGAAAATATGTGTGCCAACTTTATGCTGAGGTAATATATTATTGTAATGTGCACAGTAGTGGAAAGTGAACTGTATAGACTAGCCTGTATGTTGCTTGATTTCCTCAATTCTGTGCATTATTATCACAGTGAATTGCTTTGTTAGGTTCTTTATTTTGTGAATAGCAATTGTCCCCCCCCCCCTCCCTTCATCTTTCTCTCTCTTCACACACAAATAAATAAATAAATATATATATATATGTGTGTGTGTGTGTGTGTGTGTGTGTGTAGTGAGAGAGAGAGAGAGAGAGAGACTGTTGTAAGTTTAAAATATATTAGGTTTTTATGTGAGTTATCCAGCCATCATGGTGTTGTTTGTAACGGTACTGTGTTGTCAGAAATAGTTTCCTTTAGCACAGTAGTGAATCCTGGCCTCCAGATCAGATTTTCCACTGGTTGTATATACATAGTTAGTATTCAGAGATCCATATTTTAAGTGTATTGCAGAAATTTGTTTAAACCAACCCTTTTTTTTTTAGACTGCATAGTTTTCTTTACCCAGATTTTACACTTACCTTGTTTTAAAGTTTAGTTTGAGGTGATCCTCACAGAAATGTCAAATAGAGCTTTAACTGTATATAGAAGGAGTCCTGAAACACCTCTTTATAGTGGTGAATCCTGATCCAGAGGTTACATTGTGTGGCCATCTGCTAAATGTGACTTCTGGTTCAGGATTTGCTACTGAATTTGCAGGCTGCATGTGACACACCACTTACTACTGTGTTCAAATTGAAAGAAAGTACAAAACTTGATTACTTAAAATGATATGTTACCTGCTCTAAATTTAAGAATTGCCTGTTCGGTACATGTATAATTTCACTGTGATATCCCTGCTTTAAGAGTGACGGGATGGTAGTGAATAGTGAATTGGAAAGGATGTGGATGGAGCAGTTGTGGTCTAATTTGAGGCACTATCCTGCCATATTATGGAGGGATGGGACAACTGTTTGAAAATGCTCCCTTGGAAGACCAAAAAGGATGTGAAAGAATATATAATTTTGTCAAAAAATGAATCGTAAGAATTGTAACTTTTTTATGTTGGCATTATTGGTTCTACAGATTCTTTTGCCAAAGTCATTAATGGCTGATTAAATTTAGTCTTGGTTGTATGTGTGGTTAACACAATGAATGAATGGTTCTGTCTTTCATGCATATTCTCTTAATATGAGACTTTTTGGGCATAATATTGCTGCTTGTTCTTGCAACCTAAGTGTTATGGTTGCATGATGTTTAGGGACAAGCAGTGAAGGTGTACAACTCCTGCAGAGGTATTTGGATGTGACAGGAGATGTGCAGAGTGTCAGCTTATTGGCTATCCGTGTATTCCCTCGAGAATTGCTACTCGACTCAGCAGTGCAGGCGTGGATTGCTAGGTATCTTGTACTCTAATACAAAGCTTACTTGCCTTCTTTTCTGTACTTTGCACAGTGTCTGTAGTAAGACACTTAGAGGGAAGGTCAAAGGTATCTGTGGTCACACATTTCAAGTCAAGAACAACTGGACAGATTTTGACTAAATTTGATAAACGTGTTGTTGGAGGCCACCCCAGAGTAATACTTTTATATGGAAGTTGAGATTCTCATGGCAATGACTGTGACAACTGTGGTCTTCTGGGATGTGATGCCATGTAGTTCATTAGGTAGGTACCAACACTCTGGAGGAACCTGGTCTCCCCTTTTTCAGGGTAGAAGAGTTGGAGCAACAGAAGGGGAAGGCATATGCTTTTAAAATTTCCTACAGTTGGTAATAACAGTTTCACAGATGCTGACCTGTGAGGTGGGGTGACACTAGTGCCATGTAAGGTAAGGTCCTGAAAATGATGTATCATACTAGATATTCAAAAAGTATCCTACTTATGTCACTTTGAAATTGTGAAATTCCTGGAATTTTATGTGGTAAATCTTTGAAGAATATGCTCGGTTTTTGAAAGGCAAGTTGGTGACTTTGTGACTAACTTTAATGTATGGATAGTGATAACTAATGAAATAGTGCAGCCAGGCATATGAAATTGTTTATGAAAATAGGTACAAAATGTATCTACAAATTTTATAAGATTTTTTTCAGTCTTAGAAACAAATGCAGGCATGGCACCATTGCTAAACTTAGGTTGCAATGGGAAAATGTAATGTATTTAGAATACATGTTAATGGGTTACTGTATTGTGTTAGTTTTTACTGAGTTGTTTACTCACATTATTGTGTAGCCTTACTTCACAGATAAAATTTAAAAAAAATGGAATAACATTTTTTTACTTCAACCTTTAGTAATTAATTTTACAGTATCCAGTTTGCATATTGTCATGTTCTTCGCATGTAGTCAGTTCTCAAACAGACATGTTGACGCTTCCAAAATTATGCAAACAAGCATTTGTACATGAACAACTTGCAGAATATGTGTACAGGAATCCACTGATATGTGTACCTAGGTACCTGAAGGGAAGGGTGGGGAGGTGATGGCAAAAGGAAAGAGGGAGAGGATACAAAACATGCAGTAAAGAATAAATTGCAATAAGTTGCTTGTTTATCTCAGAAAGCGTATGTAGTAGTGCAGGTGCTGGACAGCATGTGCAATGTTCTGTCATTCACTGTTTTGCTGTTCCACTTCATTATGTCAAGACAGAATGATACCTACTCAGTAAATGCAGCTTTAAGAGGGGAGGTCATGACATGTGATCTGTTAGTGTCAATGGAACTCTCCTCTTGGTTACTTTATTATATTTAGTATAAATAAGGAACCTGTACTATGCATATGGTCATGTGTTGACATAGTAGTAATAATAAGCAGCTGTGACATCCCTTTTATGTGTGTGATAGAGCTGCTATGCTCAGGGACATGTGTATAGTAGTAACACAGCTAGGTTCACCCACTAACTTCACACACATTTCGCAACCTAAATGCATTATATGAGGTAGGTTATACATACATGCATAAATACATATGTGTCTACCTACATACTTTCCCTTGATCTGTCAATCAGCCATATGGCATTTGTATATGAAACAGGTCATAGTGTTATAAAAATATTATGTAAAACAATGCCAGTCATATATCAGAACCAAGTAGACAAATTAAATAATTATACTAGAATTCATTGCTATATAATCTGAACTATTAAAACTGTTCCTACATAGTGTAAATCATCAATAAAAGACTGTCTACGAAACTGAAAAAACACAATTCAGTGTTGAAGTAAAATAACACTGTATTGTTACCATGTTTCTGGCTTCCCGCTGAAACCTGAACTATAGACGAATCAGGCAAACATGCAAAAATTAAACAATCCAGTCACTTAGTGAAACTTGTATTTTTATGCTTGCAGTTATCGTATCCTACTTGATGCTTGGCATCTTTGGCACCAAAGAGCCCATTTTGATATGCTGTTAAGTGCTTGTTCTCCGAATGACAAACCACCACAGCAAGTATTTGTATCATGCAGTTTTTGTGGCAAAAGCATTACAGCCCAAATGCAGGGAATCATCAGAAACAGAGGTGCTTATGCTCGCTTAGGAACAACTTCACAGAAGCTGAAAGTGAGTATCCACCAGTATGCTTCACTAGCCTTTGTTATGTGGGGCCTGAATATGTCTGGTGGAAGTGTAACTTCTGAACCCATACTTAGAGAATATGATTTTTATCTTTTGTGTCCACTGACCTTCCCTTATACTTTGAAGGGTAAGCATCTCTTCTTCTACTTCTTCTTCTTCTTCTCCTCCTCCTCCTCCTCCTCCTTCTTCTTCTTCCTCTTCTTCTTCTCCTCCTCCTTCTTCTTCATCTTCTCCTCCTCCTCCTCCTTCTCCTCCTGCTCCTCTCTTCTCCTTCTCCTCCTCATCTCTCCTCCTTCTCTTCTTCTTCTTCTTCTCCTCTCTTCTTCTTCTTCTTCTTCTTCTTCGTCGTCATCGTCGTCTTCGTCATCATCGGAGCAACAACCTGGTCAGGCCCTAGCCTCTTTAATAGTTTTCCTCCAGATATCCCTTTCCTGTGCTAGAAGGATAGGTGTAAAGTGTCCAGATAGTATCTGCATTGACACAATTACATTCTGCTTGAAACTGTGTATTTTACAGATGTAATTTTCATAATGACTTCAGTGAAAGGGGCAGTTTTCTACTGTGTATAACCTCAATGTCAGTGTTTAATGTGTACTGGAATCCCCATTTATTCCTTACACTAGGGGTTCTCAAATTTTGCTATACCATTTTGTGGTTAGGGTTGGATGAGGAATAAATATACCACCTAATTTTCATAATTAAATTATAATCTGTTTGTGATGTAACTATCCCTTTACAATTTATTTCAAAATTTTGTGGAATTCACTCAGTGACCTAGAGACACCTCTCTTCCAAAGAATGTATGTCTTGTGTAGCTTCAGGAAAATCAAACTACACCCAGAGATGCACATATAATATATATATATATATTGGAAGTCCTTGCATCATTAAATCTCAGACATGCCAGTTAAATTCCATATGTTGAATCCAGATGTCTCACAAACACATAGCTTTTCAGGCACTAACAGATTAACAATTAGTTTTGCACACATATAAAAAAATACACCATCTTATGAATGTATGTTGTGTCATCTCACAATATGTCTTCCTCCCCAACCAAAAACTGCCTTCCTTCTTCCTGCTTGCAGAATCCTTCCTTTTCCACTGAAATTACTAGAAGCTTCCCCCCCCCCAATCTAAACTTTTATTGGCTGTTTCCTCTCTCAGTACAACAGAACAAGTTTCATGCACTATTTGCAGGTATGTCAATGGATGTAGAGTTCTGTCTTTCTCTCACCCTAGGGCTACATATAAGCTATGTGGGTGGGGAGGAGCAGCCACTCACCCCACTGTCTGAATATCTTAGCCTCTATACGGATCTCAATCAAGTTGCCTCATGTCTCAAACCCATGGTGATCTGTTACAAAGTTATAACTGATTACCTTATTGCCATATAAAATGAATCCACTTCATTTGAAGTGAACAAAAGTACAAATTAAGTTGAATATTTTTTAATGTGAAGGATGAGCTCTGTTACCTCTGCATAATTCGTAAAATATTGTTTTTATTTTCGAGATGGCTACTGTCATTTCTCTTTGCAGCTGATAGCCTTCTTGCTTAATTCTTTGTACTCATTTTACACATTAATCCAAGATTTTGGGAGAGGCATTGTCAGGAATGTTATCTTAAAATAAGTTTCAGATTAGCATCAAATGGGTTCCTTTTCCAGTCAAATGTTCCTGCTTCCACACTTTAGAAGTAGTTCTCGAAGTAAAGTTTAAGAAAAACGATGACTGAAAATATCAACTTTCACATCTTTTCTAACTCATTTGTTATGCCTGTCAGTAAGTTATTTAAAGTAGAAAAGTATCTAAATTTTCATTTTCCACTTTGCTGTGCAACAGGTTAATCTCCATACTCAATTATATTTTCATTGAATTGAAGAATATTTTTATCACCATATTATCAAATATGCAAATTAAAGATCCTAACTGTGTCAAAATCACAGGCAGTGAACATGTGTGCACTAATGTACCTTTTCTCAGATGAATGCTGGTAAAGTTAATTTCTCAGTTCAAGCACGTTTCCCCAGAACATTCATTTTCAGTAAAACAGTAAATAATTGTGTTCAGTGCCATCTTCACAATACCATGGTAGCCTTACCTTTTCAGACCTGGCTTTGATATACATGACAAAGTTTATATCTGTTAGTAGAACCTTATCCAGTGGTAGGCTTAAATCTTTCAAAACAATAACTTGCCAATTTATCACAGTGGGCCATATAGCACCAGGAGGCTTTCAGTGCATTCAAGCTTGAAGTATCTGTGACAACCTGACATATATTGTGCTCCACCAGTCCATATGCCCATGCAGTTTGACCACTTATAAGAGATTTGCATTAATACAGCTATCACTAATAGTAGAAAGGTCCTTAGCTGTATCTACTTTTACTCTCTTGACAGGAGAGTATTTCCTCATTTATTTTACCCTCGTCAGTGAGCCTGACATACATTATGAAATTAGCATACTTAGGGCTGTCACCTGGTCTGTCTGAATGCAAGTGATATGCAATTTAATGAGAAGCTAAAGGTGGTTTTTCATGTACGTTTGTGTAACTAGACATACACCTTGTTTCATCTCTTCTGCTGGACACTGTCATTAGTTAAGTGATTCCAGTGACAAAATCATCAAAGTCATGAATGAAATTCAAGATTTTGTGTGAAGAGTATATAAAAGCTCTCTGAAAAAAACATAATTTAAGTCTTGTTTTAGGAAAGTATTAACTAAGATCAGAGTTTGACAGACATTAAATTATTGCTCGCTGGCTTGCAGTTTGATGTAAACGGTATTGAAGTAATGGTAATGACATCATCAAAGCCTTGGGTGAACTTAAAGACTTTGTTGAAAACATATAACAGCACTCTAAAACAAAAATCATTTGAATTTTGTTGTAAGAATCAGTGTACTAAGATCAGAATTTGACAAACATAAATTATTGTTTTATGGTTTGCATTTTGATGCAAATTGTGTTACAATACTTAGTAGGCATTTACAACATAAATACAGAAAAAGGATCTTCATATTAATTAAACAAGTAAAGTATAGCGTACAACTTAACATCAAAACTTCACCCAACCAAATAACAAGTAAATGTGCACAGAGAGAATTGGGATAGTTGGAAGTTGCATGATTTGAAACCCTTTTCTGGTCCTGAGAACTTTGATTTAACAAGGTCTTACAATAACATAATTTTTCTACATAAGTAGTTAAAATGCTTCCACACACACACACACACACACGCTTACATATGTAGCAATTGCATAATATCAGATTTGTTTCCAAAAGGTTAATGACATGATGATTGTTTGGTAGGAGTTTCCAGCAAAGGGGAAGCATGAATATTAGTTGTTGTTTGCCCACATTCACACCAAAGTAATGTATGACTTCTGCAAGGCTGAAAATTTCTTACAGCAAATGCAGGTTATTTACTAACACAATTTTGGCACAGAAAATTGTTACTGAAGAGTGGAAAATACAGAATAGGAGAGCAGTAATTCATATTCTAATTACATACTTATAATTCTATGATCATTATGTTGTATAGTTGTTACAAAAATATTGTTAACAATACACACAACATGGGCTGCTCTGTATGATTGATAGACATTCTTAAAATTTAAAGTCGTTTCAGTGAAATGTCTGCAAAACAATGACTTACAGAGTTGTTCATAGTGTGGGCAGGTCTTACAAATAAACAAAAATGTACAGTTGTGGTACATGGTGCATCCTACAGTAACTCATTCCTTTCAGATTTGATATATATAGTGTTTCTAGATGTGTCAAAATAATATTTTGCAGATGTCATCATGTCCGCAGTGTCGTAAGCCTTTGCCTCGCTGTGCCATCTGCCTTGTCCATATGGGGACATCTTCAGGACTTCAAGACAACAACAATACCAACAGCAATGGGCGTTCAGCTGCTTCCAGTAATAAAATAGCAGAATTTTCATCTTGGTTCACATGGTGTCAGTCTTGTCGGCATGGTGGGCATGCCGCTCACATGACTCATTGGTTCAGGTATATTTTGTAGTGATATATACATTCCAGTACAACATTTAACATGTGTATATGTGGAATTTTGATTGTGCTTGATTGTATCACTGTTGCTAAGACGTATGGAAAACAGACACTGTCAGGGGTACCTGATTTGTAGGTGTACAGGTGAGTGAATTTGTCATAACAGGTATGTTATGTCTCCATTCACTGACTTGTTTTGATACACCAGCATTTGCTTGATGAGACTAGGGGACACCATGAAAATACCTGGTAAGTATATATGGCCTGCATGTTGAGATTCAAACTAAGATTCCCTGAATGTGAGCAAGGTGCTGTGCTACTGACTGGTGAGCCTTGCTTGATTAGTAAAAAAATATATATTCTTTAAGTTGTTAAATGCCAGATTTCTGCTGCCAGCCAAAGTACTATTCAATTTAAATGCCTGCTATGGGATAGTGTTTTCCCTTTTTGACAAAAAGGGTTACAGTTAATTGGATGACACTGCCTAGTTCATCTGTTGAAGAATATAGGCACATATGTTACAGTAGGAGAGTAAGACCATAAAGTTCCTTATCACAACACATTTTAAGTGTAAAATATTCCCCTATCATGAAGACATGAGGGAGTGGAGATACAGCTCCATGCATTATTGACCTCAACATTAGGTAAAGGTGACTGGTCAGGCTTATGCCCAGAGCAATTTGGCCATGGGGAAACAATCCCCAGTGTCCATTTGAGAGGCTGATTAGGCCCAAGTACTGGCCTGGATGCAGTGGAGAACAGTAAAACCTGTGCCCGTGATGGAAATCACACCTCTGTTCCTCACTCATCCAGCATGTATCTTAACCATAACAGCAACAAAGGAACTGAGCACAGGACTTTTCTTCTGTGTGATGCCTCCCTATAAGTGATAGAAAAATCTACCTGACAGCCATTTCTGAATCACATTTTCCATATTTCAACACATAGTGATCACATTGGTTTTAATACTTTCACTTATAATACTTTGTGTCATCAGTGAAACAAAACATATAATGTTCTTGTTGTGTTTTAGGGAACATTCAGAATGTCCAGTAACATCCTGTACTTGTCGCTGTCTCTCTCTGGATGCAGCTAGCAAAGTCTCCTCCATCATTACTCATAGTGTGAGAATGCAGCAATAATAAGCATTATTGCTCTCTTGGTAACTGTGTAACAGAAACTGTTAACCACTTCTGTATACTCCCTGTAGGGCTTCATTTCAGAATATTACCCAGGCACGCAGAATGATGAGAGTGGCATTGCACTGAACTAAGAGCATTGTCTTCGTGTCATTATGTATGAATGAACACCCTCACTGTCCTTGACTGCATTATACATATTTTTTGTTCATTCTGTAATCAAAGGCCAAGAAGGTTGAAGGACTACATGTTGGGGCAGAAGCCCAGCTAAACTGTATATTTTCCTGTAACATGTGCATCTACTTACAGTAGTTATGTTTTGGGGTGCATACATGTCCAAATTAAATGAATACTATAAAGTTTACTTCATTGAATTTTTGTCAGTGACTCTGTCTTGCATCATCAAGCAGCAGTCAGTATGCAGTTGCATTCTACATGTAACATGTGAAGGCATGCTAAATAGGAACTGACATCAGCTGTTTTTTTCACTCAATTTGTAAAAAAAATAGATAATATGTTAGATTTTGCTGACAAAAACAGAGCAGTTTGGCACAATATAAGAGCCAGTAAAATATGGGGCATTTTTACATCCTGACAAACATTTCACAGAAAATGGGACAAAGCAATGAAATAATTGAGATTGTGATTCATGCTGGGGAGGCCTTTAACCCAAACCTTGTGTATGGCTGTATTCAAGAACTAATATTTCGACCTAAATATACACAATTATAGAAAATAAATGAGTACTTCAGAATATATCAATGTATGAAAGACTATTTCATGTGTTTTAAAATGAGATTTTATCATCGATGCTGAACCAATTAATTTGGTCCCTTGCATTAAGGGAATAACGTGGGAAAATCTAGTGTGTTCCAGAACATGGTGAAGACCTGTTAGGAAATAACAAGAGGCTGGGGAAGATTTCATAATCAGGTTTTGTGCTCCTAACCAGACATTATTACGATGATCAAATTGAAGAGGGTGAGGTGGGTGGGGCATGTGGCATGCATGAAGGTGAAGAGTAATGCATGAAACATCCTAGTTTGGAAAACTCAAGGAAAGAGACCATCTAGAATATCCAGATGACTTAGGAGACTAAAATGGATAGAAACATGCTGGGAGGCTGTGGAGTGGATTCATGTGGATAAGTGGTGGGTTCCTGTGAACACACTGATGAACCATCAGGTTCCATAAAAGGAAAAATCTCAACTGCCTGAGGATCTATTGGCTTGTCAAGAAGAACCTTGCTCTGTATATTTAGCTGATTGAATTAGAATATAATTCAATATCCTTACAAAATACTGTATGGCCATTCAGTGGACCACGTTCAATCCAAGGATGGTGTATAAGAGATAAGACTTGCCTTGTTATGTGGTCTTATAAGGATAACCCATTGCAACAGTCAGATATGTTACACTGAAAATTTAGCATTATGAGCTAGTGTGGCTATACATCGTTTTGTTATCCACAGTTTTATTTCATCCTTCCACCTTTACTTGTCCGATCGAATATTAACAACCCATTTGCCCAGTAATATGTCCAGCCACTGACTGAACCTCCCTTCTGCCTTAAACATGATCTAGCCTCACTCATCTCAGATGTATTAATTTTGAATTTACTTATTGTTTTAATCAGGGGTGAACAAATGTCAGGTGCCAGGTCACCTTGGTAACTAAATTTTGTATGGTGATGCCCAGTATTTGTGGGTCCTCAGTATGGAACATGCTACATGCCTAGAATTTTAAGGTGGCAGCTAGGTTTTTTTTTTGTTGGAAAATTTGTGCACCCCTGATTTTAATGTACGTTGTGTGTGCACGCGTGCTTGCACACATATTTCTTCAACCTTGTAAGGTTTATTCTTATGATAAGGAAGTACATCAAATTGTAATTTAATCATGAAAAAATAAAATCTTGTGCTTTTGGGTAATCCAGCCACTGTTATTGTAAGAGGTCTTGCAGAAAATAAATGAAACAATGTCATATGTTAATAAAAGTTTCATTATTGAAAAATTACAGAATGTCCACCAGTACCAGAATTGTGAAAATGTGCACTGCATTGCACAGCTAAAGCAATTGCTATGTTTGATTACAGACTGTACTAACAGGCATTTCATTGGTCACTAGCATTAATCTGGAATGAAATTTCATTTGTGGCAGAGGGCGTAAAACTCCATCAGTATCTCACTTTTCAATATAAGCTTGATGACACTTGGTTTAGCTAGCATAGCATCAAACATTTTCTCAAGTTGAACCCTGAAAACTTCATTTTCCAAATATAGTAAACTTTTGACAACCTTATTAATCTTTTCTGCAGTGATACTGAACAGTAAACCCTTCGACCATCATAAGATGAGGCAAATGGTTTTGAAGATGGAAACCTCCCTTTCTCACACATATCAGTGATGCACATCTAGCTGTTGGATGATGAACTAATATTTCCATCTCCTCCATGTACTTCGACTCATACTCATAAGCTTGTAAGACATGAAGCTAATAGACATTTCGGGAACAAAAAGAGTAAAGAGTGAAGAGTAAAGTTAATGAACTTAAAACAAACAGTAAGAACAAGAATGTTGGAGATTTGTATAGAGACATCAGTGTCTTTAACAAGTGTTACCAGCCCAGAACTAATATAGTAGAGGATGAGAAGGGTGATCTGGTTGCACACTGTCACATTATTCTGGCTAGGCAGAAGAACCATTTCTCTCAGCTATTGAATGTGCGTAGGGTTAACGAGGTTGGGCAGACTGAAATACACACAGCAGATCCACTAGCGCCTGAGTGAAGATCCTGTGAGTTTGAGATGTTTATTGAAAGGCTAAAAAACATGCAAATCACCATGGACTGTTCAAATTCTAGCTCAATTGATTAAGACACTGGTTCCCAAAGTGTGCTTTGCGGATCCCAAAAGAACCATGACTACTTCCTAAGCAGTCTAGGAATACATTTCTGTAATGGCTACTTTGAAGTTTACTTATTTTTCTTAATTAAAGGAATAATGTTTTGTTAGAAATAACAGTGAAACTTCTTTAATTAGTGGTGTGTTTGTTTAATGTTACTGTTAGATTATCCAATTAAGAAATTTCCTGTAACTATGAATCAAACAACAGTCAAGATCAAATCATGCAATGCACTGTTATGTATGCTACTGTTTTATATTTGTAGCTATCTAAAATCAGTTTTGAGGTATACATTTTTAATTTTGGATGCCTGTCATCTGGACACTATGTTTATGTGAGCATGGATGTAAGGGATCCATGGTTATTTTTTGAAGCCGAAAGGGGTCCACAAACAAAAAGTGTGGGAAGCACTGGATTAACCTTTAAATGACCCATGTTTGCTTATGTGATCACACCAAAAAGCACGCCTAGAAATTCATTTTATATACTGGGGCAAGAAGGAAATTTACTTCATTTTTCAGACATGCTGCGTAATCTGTTTTATTTTCTACAGAATGCTGTTCACTTCATAAGTTTATCTTTTTCTGCTCAAATAATACATTTTGTATAAACAATGCACAAAAATTTAAATACCAACCTAGTTGTCTAAGGGTTAAAAGCAGGAGGTAGGATTCATTCTGAGATCCATAATGTCAATAATTCTAATTGGAATAAGTAGGAATTTCCTGTGCAGTGGAAGGAGTCAATCATTGTACCTATTTATAAGAACTGTGTTAAAACAGAGTATAGTAATTATTGAGGCATATCCCTTGTATCAGCTACATACAAATTTTATCAAACATCTTTCAGTCCAGGTTAACTGCATATGCAGAGGAATTCATTTAGGAGGGAGGTCTTGGTATAATATTGTCATTAAGTTTGGTATCCCTGTGAAATTAATACGGTTAGTAGAAAGTTTCTAAGTAAAACCTATAGCAGAGTCTGGGTAGGAAAACGTTTGTCTGACTTGTTTCCTAGTAAGAGTGGTTTGAAACAAGGAGATGCTTTATTGCCATGACTTTTCAACTTTGATTTATAATATGCCATTAGGATGGTTCATGCAAACCAGAAGAACCTGAAATTAAATACTGACCCAACTTACCGCAACACACAAGACACAGGAGCAGCACAACAGGGCTGGGGGTCTTCTCAGGATTATCCAACGGTCCGAAACAGTTGGAACAGTACAGGAACATATATTGCTGCAACACTAGGAAATAATATAAAAAGTAGCCATTCTCTACCAACATGTGTCAACGTGATTTAGACAAAGGTTTTCAATATTTTAAAAAACTTGTAAATGGGACACTATTGTTTTAATAATTGTAAACAACTTTGTAAAAAACCCACACATGAAAATTTCATGCTCTGTTACTCAACCACTATAACAACCTTACAGTAAGCTGATGGTTTTGAGGAGAGTTCTCCCTGTGGATGGTGCAGTGAGTGCCAAAACATATAGGAGATATTTAGTAAACAATACAATTATTCAATTGTAGATGTGCATTTATTTGGAAAATTAAAAATATAATTGCTATATGACAATGCATGGAATAGAAAGTTTACCTTCTTCTTCTTCCTCAGCTCTACAACTCTTTGTGAGTTTTGGCTTGCCCAATTATTCCTGTCCATAGTTTCCTTTCCTGTTCCTTCTGTTTCCAATTATTTACTCCCATCTTCCTCAAATCATCTCTCACGTCATCATCCCATCTTAATCTTGGCCTTCCTTTCGGTTTTGTTGTGTGTGGTTTCCATTTATAAATGCTTTTAACTACTCTTTCATCAGGCATTCTTTCAACATGTCCCACCCAACTCAGTGTCTTACTTTTAATGTGCCTTACTATAT
>Ga0123354_10003603_pt1 | contig 21465 bp, 10 predicted proteins | sample TergutLab28metaG_2_FD_97872 | JGI IMG/M metagenome (GOLD analysis project Ga0123354, IMG submission 97872) | Labiotermes labralis P4 segment gut microbial communities from Petit-Saut dam, French Guiana - Lab288 P4 | ecosystem: Host-associated > Arthropoda: Insects > Digestive system > Gut ... | reverse complement strand
TTATTTGTCTCTTTGTAATATCTTGAGAGCTCCAAGGCTCTAAATTGATGTAAAGCATGTCATACAAAGCAATACAAAGACACTCAACTGAGACAGTCAGAAGTCGTAGAAGAAGCCTGTCACACATAAAAAAAAACTTTACACAAGAATTCACCGAAAAACGTTGTGCTAGCTATAACCATACAACAATGACACTAGTGTGGCATTTTCTCATACAAAATGCTGCTGTAACTGAGGAGTTGTATTTTCCCAAGACGGCTTTCATCGTATCCTAGCGTCACTTGTAGCTTGGTATTTCGGAGTAAGTATTTTCCTATATCCGGCAACAACTCTAATTTGGATTAGAAATTTTTACCCTAGTAAACGCAGCTGTTAGGATTTTTCCTGTGTCCTATCAATGGCACTGGCTGAAGTTTACTTTGAGCATTGAGTTTTCTCCATGAGAGCTGTGTTATATCTTTATGGATCTTATTTGTAATTGATTTTTTATGCATGTAACAGCAGCATTGTCATTTTTCTGACTTCTGTACTTGAACTGATCAACTACCATTATTTAAACTTGCCTGTTTATTTGTTGGTCAGTAGATTTCCTGCATCTTTTGGATCCCAGGGTTTCCTTACTATCTTCACTTGAGACACTTGAATTGTCTCTGCATCCTCACATCCTGTTATTTTTAGAACTATTCCATTGATTTCCCATTTATTGTCTGGGGCTCCCATGTGGTCCCCTTTCATTTGAGGCTGAAGACTAAGTAGAGCTATATATCACCTGCATTTCCCATTCGTCTTGTCCTGTTGTTTTATTTGGTCACTGTTTGGTGCAGAGACCAAATTATGAACCTTATGTCTGAGTTTTCTGCATCCAATTGTTACTTCTAGTGAGCACTCTGTTGTCATCCACCCTCAGTCCATGTTCTGCCCATTAAATTACAGTATCGTAAATAACAACACCGCCTAGTCAAACTTTTTTTTAAATTGCTAATAATAATCATCATTTTTTCGTCTTGAATGTGGCACATGGGTTCTCTTAAGAAATATGAAAGAGGAGCAGGGATTCTGACAAATTAGAGGTGTAAACAACAGTAGTAGCAACAGCAGCAATCACAACCACAACAACTACAAGAACAACAACAACGGATGATGATTATGTTTTATTTACAATGTCATAGGTTAAGCAGTTCACATTCTGTGTGAGAATTTAGTATTAGTTGGATCTGCTTGAGGATGACAATTTGTTGTCTGGAATGTTACCTCCGTATCAGCATCTTGAAGACATCACATTTCAACAAAATGTTTGTAACTCTTTACAACTTAGCGCAATGTTACATCGAAGAAGTCTTGAATCTTCAACAGCACTGCTGTGAGAACCACAAATGCTACACCGTAAATGATGTTAATATGGGCTAAAAACTCACTCTGAAGTTAAATTCAAACTACTTGGACATGAAACTGGAGAAGTGTCAAATAAGTTTGGAGGTGACCTTATTAAATAACATGATTGTAAGAATTGTTCAGAAGGGTTTCTTGCAGTTCTATTTTTCCTTTTTAATTTTATTTTGGAATGCAGTATGTGACATCTACATGTAAAATAAATTGAAAAATTAGTTTGTAATTAGAATTGAGTGTCTGTGTGTTGTTTATTTAACACACTTTGCATTATTTTTGAGTTACTATGTTAAATGTGTGAAAATATAGTGAATGTTACATAGCATTTTTCATTATTGTATTTTACTTTCTAGAACTCTTAACAGATCACAGTCATACACAGATGGCAGACATTGTTAGTCCAGTTCCCCCATTTTTTGTTTGTTTTATGTTAATATATTGGGTTCTTAGGATGTTACAAAGGATTGTGTGATACAGAAAAATGTCAGGTTATTTATTTTTTGATCTCACAAAGTTGCAGCAATACAGTTACTTGCTGTTCATCGTAACTTTAGCATCCAAAAGTGGTAAAATCTCTGTACATCCATTGTTATTAAAAGAAATATTTATGTTGAAGACATGTAGGTAAATTAGTCTTATCTTGTCAGGAAGATTTCGGTACTGCCTGTTTATCCACATAAATTGTGTTCAGGAAATAATTATTTTAGAGTTAAATTACGTTATTTGCATGCAAATTTTATGGGTCAAAATTTTTTGATTATGGATAGTGCAGTATTGGAACACTCCAAGCCTTCTGCTAGTATTTTATCAGAGCCCATGATGCAATACGCGCGCATCAGTTGGTAATTGAAGGGCTTTACTTCTGTTCTAGTTTGGGGGATGGTTTGGTTTTCCCAGTTCGGGCGCAGCACCAGCCCAGCTCATACAACTCCATGGGCAGTACACAGACCAGGTCAGATGGTTTCCTGCTTTGCCTGCTTAGATTGCTCTGCTTCTCTGCACTGTAGAATGCTTGTCTGTTGCTCCTCTCTTTCATTTTTTCTTTGTGGCCTGCTTGTTGTTTGCTTGAAAATGTTCTGCACTTGTCTGAAATGATCTTGACTAGGACATTACACTATCATACAATATTTTGGGCATGTAATTCCATTGTTTTATTCTTACACTGTTGAATCATCTGAAGTTTGCCTGATTTGTTTCACAGTCAAGCACTGTAAGCTGAGAACTTATAGGTATTGAATATATGCAGAGAAATAGTACTCACTCTGCTGAAGACAGACAGGTATTGATAGCCATGAAAATTTTTTATTTGACCTTAACTGAGCTTCATTCTGGTCATTGACTGCTTCGGTTTTCTAGATTGTAAATTGTATGTTGATACAGAAACGTTAAATTGCGTAGTGCACAGTTCCAGTCTTAGAATCTTTTCGCTGAAAATAAGCCTGGACTTCCATGGCTTGCCTCTCTGCCACTGGCCCATGTGGCTATACAGTTTTAAGAGTTATTCCTGCATTAAAAACTACATTCTGCAAAGGATACATGCAAGTATATATATGAACCTGTTTATTATGAAGCTGTTGAGAATACAAATCAAAGCATTTGAAATTGTATTGTTCCTTGATACAAACCATAGAAAAGACTCCTCTTGTTGTGTTCTGGCTCATAAATATACATCACTTTGCCATTTGTGTTTACCTCCAAGTTCACAGCAGTCTGTAAACTTACCAACACACTTGTACTAACAGTCTTTAGCTTACCATCATGCTTGTATTATCAGTCTGTAACTTACCAACTCTTTCAGTAACAGGCTTTAACTTACTATCACACATGTACTGACAGTGTTTTAATATTGTGAACATTTTCTCGAAGAAACGAAAAGAAGATAGTTTGATTTAATGTAGAGTATTTGATTCCTGTATGTAGTCTATATATCCATATATTTAAAACGCAATGTTTTTTTACCAAGGTTTGTGATTCTGATCTACTGCTTATATGTGAAGCCGTCACACTGGATATACCAGTCTTGGTTTTATTGTCATTTAGAGACTGAAAATTAGGAATTATGCAAGGTGGAGTATGTCATTTGTAATAACAGATATCTGTATTGTGTGAGACTGAAGTAGATATTAAACTGCTTTATGTGAAATTGTCAGAATGACAGAGATTCTTAACCTCTTATACATGCACATGCAGTTTTTTGCTCCCTCTGCACTAGCTTTTCTGCCCCCAGTATTTATGAGCGGAGATGAAACTGTGATGCACGGAAGTATGCTCACAGGTTTTCATTCATAAAACCTGAATTTTGTTTTACCGAGATATTTTTTACTCATGTAGTCTTGTAATCAGCAAATGATATGGATTTTTGTAATATTAGTTTGCCAGATCTATTTGAACTCTCAAGAAAGTAAATTCTGATGATTTTTAATATCCAGTTGTCTGGGATGTTAACACTGTGATTATAGTATCTGGTGTTTTGAAGGGTTATAGTGCATTTTTGGGGTTATGGAGTCCAAGAAGCAAATGCTTGAACCTGAACATCTTCAGGCACTCTATGGCACTTCCAATCATGAACTGTAACCAAAGCTGCACAGCAAAACATCCCAGAAGGCTTAGGACCTCAGCAGCACTGCTGGGTAAGCCTTGGATCTCACATTAAGATGATTTTCTTAAAAGTATTGCTTTCAGTAAGAAGTATTATATAGAATTAGTGTTAAGTTGGAATTTTGAAAATTATTTCTTAAAGAATTGGACATCAATGAAAAAAAAATTTTGTTTAAGTACAAGAATTGTCCATTATTATGAGGGCACTTATCCCAGGATTCTCTAGCAATCTGATACCATTTTTATAGACAGCTGAGAAGAAGTTTTGAAATACACAGGTTTTACCCATTTATTGAACAGCTTATATGTTTGAAATTTCATTGAAGTTGTGTGTCTGATGGAGTTGAGAGCTTTAGATGTTTTGATATTTGATTTCATAAAGTCATGTATGTAGATGTGTGTTTCCTGTTGCTTTATGAAACCCCTTGACTTTGCATTGAATTGTATATTAAAAATTCTGCGGGTTAACATTGTATTTGACTGACCTGTAGAGAGTAGAGCATGTTTAATAATGAACAGAAGTGACATTTTGACAACTGGTATTAACTGTGTTTGCCAAATTGTATAAATTTGTGCATGGTTATGCTGTAAAAGCAGTGGCAGCTAAAATATATTTAGTTTGGATACTGATCAGTATTTGTTATGCATTGTATGTGCTATGCACATTTGAAGTGTTTGTGTGAGATGCTACTTTGAGACAGTACATTTTGTTATAATGTGCATATCAGCATTCTGTGTAGTATAATGTTGCTTGAAGTGCTAAAGGCCATTCTGATTACTTATGTAGCATGCAAATGTAACTGTTCCTACATGTGTTAAAACATTAGTTTATATTCAAAACACAGAATATATGAATGAATTGGTGAAGACACTTTTGTTGAATCCATCAGTGAACAATCTGTTGGTAGGATCACTGAATATGCAGTTGAGTTGTATTCATATTTAATCTTTATGATTTAGTTGTTTCATGAATGTATTTTTTAAAACTAAGAGTGCTGTAAGGCGCAGGAACAAAGTAAATTAAGGATTTTTGATACATATTTGTTGTAAGCAAGAAATATTTTTTGGTAGAGAAGTTTAAATTTTAGACATCTTTCAAACATTGAGTTAAGTATTTCTTCTGTCATCACACATCATGTAGGCCTATTGGAATTGGAAGATTAAGGTATATGAAACTATGTTACCCAAAATTTCATCATATACATACCATTGTTTTATAATATTGCATTCCCACTTGTATAATTTTACCTGTTTTTTGCTGTATGAAACTTGGTGTGTTAGTACAACAAAGACCAGTGATAGTGGGTGTTTGAAAACGGAATGTTAATGAGAATATTAGATGTAAAGGAGAAAAATAACTGGAGGATGGCACACCTTTTATGATGGCGAGCTGCATAATTTATACTCTTCACTAAGTGCATGATATCAGGCTTCTGCACTCTTCTGGATTATTACACATTGAGTAGTGGTAATTCCTTACAGATGTTTCATTACCACTACTCACTGCATAATAACACATAAGAGTGCAGATCTATTTACCAGGTATTTTTAGGATGATGAAATTTGGGGATGAGGTAGATGGAGCATATAGCACATGGGTAGGATGAGAAATGAATAAACAGTTTTAGATGGAAAGCATGAAGAGAAATGACCACTATGGAGACCAAGGCATAGATGGGAGGAGGATGTTAAAATGGATCTAGAAGAGTGAATGGTGGCAGGAAACTTCTCAAGAAGCTCTCTGTTCCCTGGATTTGAAGACAGTTTTTAATGAATTGTTGTAACTGCCATTTGAATGATTGTATACCATGTTTAATCAGATAATGTAGACATGGAAAAGAATACCAAGTTTAAATGTTGATTTTGCTTTGTACCTTAGAATATGTATTATTTACTCACCTTGAAGTGTATACCTAATATGTTGTCAGTTTATTAAGTCTAATTGGTGTGATGGCATTTGATATAACATGTGAGTGGTTGTGCTTTATATTTTACATGCATACTAATGTAAATATTCTCCATTATTATAGAATATGTATTAATGGGTTTATGACATGAATAAATTAAGCCAGAGTATATTTCTGTATTTGTAGGCCTGAAATGTGAAGAATATTTGCATTTCCATTGAAGTAAATGTGTAGAAAATGCCCATTATGTAACTAGGTTACAGGTTTATCAGGTCCATGCATGGCATTTTAAGTAGTAGAACTGCTGTACATTTTCATTCTCAAGAAAATAGGGTCCATTGCATAATTTTTTAATTTGCATTGCTGAAGTGTCGAGTCATCAGATAAAAGCACTCCAGAATTTCATTTTGAATATCTTATTCAATTTGAGGCACACACTTATGGGTTTCTGCATTGTTTGGCAGGTCATGAAGTTTTTTATCCCCCCCCCCCCTTCAAACTGTGTTTGTGTGTCTGACAAAGGGAATGCAATGAGTGCCGTGGTGTCACTTCAAGAAAGTCCAGTATGTTATTGTAGACAGTACAGTGGTGTCTGTTGACTGGAAGGTCCAGTGTGTTACATTGTTTGCCAATTTTAAGTCTAATGTAACACTTCACCAAATTTATGATGGCCCACATGATTTACAAGATCTTTACTGGGTGAAGGAAATTTTAAAGCAAAAATCACCAGGAAGGTCATGGACTTCAGAAAGAAATGTTGAGCGCATAAGGATATTATGCACGTTTAGTCCAAATAAATCACTTGCTGTGATTTTGAACTTGGTCCAGGTCCAGAATTTGTTGCATAAGTGCCCGATGTTGCTTGCATACAACATTCACTGGAGTCATGATGTCAAAAACACTGATGTTCTGAGAGGAGTCAATTGTGTAGATTTCATGTTAAAGTAAAGTGATTAAAATGAAAATTTATTAAGACAAATTACTTTCACAGCTGAAGCTTTGTTTCACATTAATGGTCATCCAAATCATCGCAGCTTGGCAAATTATTATTGTGCTGGGCCATATCCTGAAGGGACAGTATTTTACTTCCTATATCCACTGAGAGTCAAGTGCACAGTTGTGTACATGGGCACAGCAGGCAGAGAATAAAAACTAAGCAATTGAACATTTCACAACAAATCTCATGACTATGTATTTGAAAATAAATGGGATAAAGCGAAGTTAAGTCTGTCCTTGTGCACACCATAAGGGAATGTTAGGGGACTAGCGGTACTGTTGTACTCATTCTTAACCTTACCACTAGATGAGGTTGAGTGAGTGGTTACCTTTGCACTTTGGCTGCTTTAAGTCCATAGTGAAAGAGCCCCAGTACCCATTGAATAGGAAACTGCAAGCACCCCAGGGCCATTCTAGACACCTGGGAGTAAAGAAAAATCTCTTGACACTGCTGGCAGTTGAACCACAATTCGTGTATCATCACATAGTCCCTGTATCAGCTACAGTACTCTGACTCAAATAAATGAGATATTCAACTTTAAAATTAGGGATTTCTTTTTTTATTGCTGTATGTTAATTAGATTCATTTTATGTTTCTGATAGGAGTTTATAGCATTTGCCTAGTTGTACTCAGCACTTGCATTTGCTTGTGTTACTTGAAAGTACCAGGGTTTTATAATTAAACAAGTCAGCTGACATTTTTGTGCAGCGATTGGTGGCTAAGTTAGTTGTCGCATGTCCGGATCACGTGACCCTATGACTCTGTATCAGTTAATAGGTATTTAATTTGGTTTGTGCTTACAGTAAGTCTTCCCCTCCCCTCCCCAACCTTGCCCGGAATATTAGAATAATGACCATTGAACTTTTAATGAAAGTGGAAGAAATTTCCCTAGCATTTACATGGCAATACTGTGAGTTTCTGGAGAGAGTAGTAATAAGAACTCAGGTTGTAATTTAGAAGATATATCGTACAGCCAATAAAAACTTTGGCTCATTAGTTTCAGTAAAGCAGATTCTTGGCTACAGGCAGTTACGACTGTTGGAATATCCACCTTATTTCTTGATTTAGTTCCATGTGACTTCTTTGTGTTCTGGAACGAACATTCCCCATCGAAGGTTCTCAGTGGAATTGTGTAGAAAAATTAATGTTTTGACAGTACTGTGAGGACGGAGAGTGGTTTCTGCTAGTGTGTCTAAATATTGCAGAAAGACTGAAATACATATGTAAAACCAGAACACACGTTTTGAAAGTAACCACACCATTTGAAGGCAGGTACCATGTATATATTTCTCTCGTCAATTAATCAGTCCAGTTTATGTAGCTGTCAGACCTAGTATTGTGAGAAACAGTCATGAGTGTGAGATTTGTTGGCATGTAGAGTCTTGTTTATGGTTGCAGTGAACTGAGTGTGTGTTGTCAAGAGGTGTTGTCTGTATTGTGCTTATGTTAAGCCTGCAAGTGTTAGTGTACTGTAGTGTTTGATAGCACCAGTGTTATTCCTGGATGAACAGTTCATCCACTTTTCCATTGTTAAGGGGTGTATGTTGAACTGTACTTACCATCCAGTGCTTCACTTTATTGTAACGTGAGGCATTATGAATGTGAATGTATTGTAGAATGTAATTTTAAACAATTTTCGGTCATACAGGTATGAAATTAACTGTTCATATGATGTGTAACATTGTCGTTTATTGAATGAGAATTAAGAGGGTGCATACAGTAGTAATATCTACTGTATTTTGTCCCTTCTGGTTTTATTACTACCAATATCCAAGCTGCCAATACTTTCTGAAGACATTTTGAAAACTCTGAACTGCAGTGGAGTTTATTTTTGTTAATACAGATGTTTTATAGCCTCATCATTAAAGGAAATCATTTAAAATCTTTTTCATTTCTAACAGATGGAAGGTACAAGGTAACATATAGCAAAGTATTGAAGGTCTTTGTGGTCAGATGGGACAGTTACTGTTATGCGGATGAATCATCTCTATTGGTCATTATCTGGTATTAGTTAACCATTTGACCATTCTTATCATAGGTATGGGATCTTTTATATAGAATGCTTAGGGCTTGAGGTGTGTTGGTTAAGGGGTTCTTTTCCTAATTTGAGCATAATGTGTAAAAATGTACTAAAGCACATTAAAAAATTAAGAAAGTAACTTTTGGCTTCAAAGTGAAGGTATATTGGGTTAGTTAACATGAGTTACAAGCTGTCATCTAAGAAGATATCATCAGGATTGTCTGGTGAGGATGGAAGGACTGCAGATATGGAGTTAATGGATGAAGGCTTAAAGTATGGCTTAGAAGTGTTTTGAAATTTTTCTTGCAATGGAAGTTTCTCATACACTTTGGTCTTTTCCTTAAGAACTGTTCTCTAAGTATATAGACTGATGTTATTTATTGCTCTGATACAGAACTTTTCTGTGCCAAACCATGAATGAGTTCCTCTGTAAAGCTTATTCTGTCATTCTGCCATGGCACTAGGTAGTGCTAGTTTTAAAGTTACTTGTTCCTGAATGTAGCTGGTGTTCAGAGCATTCAGAATACCGGTATGCCAGATGAAAGATCCCATATCTGTATTTTATGTTTTTCTGAGGCTAGGACTGTAAAATTAAAAAGAAAACAATTGATTTATACTTCAGCCTTTTGTATGATGTACTTATTTGAATTTCCTTAAACATGCGTGACTGGCCACAGAGATATGGGGTTGCAGTTTCTTTGATCCAGTGCAAGTAGTATGCTAAATATGAACAGGATGATGGAAGTGTGGGAGTGTTCAAAGGTTGAAGAATAATGGCCTTCAATATATATGTAGATTGTCACAGTATTAGACTGTAATTTTTATCTATATTTTCCTTTTTGTCTGTTTTGTCTCTTATGATTTTACTACAGCAAAGTTAATATTGTTCTGTGTCCTGCTATATAAGATATGTTTACAGCCATTTTTCCTTTTTATTTCTTTAACAAATATTCTGTTTTTGTATTGCACCATTGTGCTGTATTACCAGAAAGTCATTGCGTGTATGCATATGTGTGCATGTTCTCACATGCATGTATGTGTGCAAGGGCATATTCTGAAGTTTACAGAAGGGCTTGCGATGAAATATGAACTTTGTTACTGGTTATGCATTTCCAAGTAGTCACCATTTGAGTCTGTGCAATGAGTCTGCTGTCTGTGGCACTGCTGGTAGCACTGCGGGAATGACCTTTTGGAATTGTGGTCAGTGGTTGTTCCTGAATTTGAGGGATGTATTGGAAATGACACCCTCATAACTGTGATTCCATTCTTGGAAAGAGTAAGAATTCACAAGGAGCAAAATCAGGCAAGTTAGGAAGTTGGGGGACCAAAACCATGTTTTTAGCCACCACCTGTTTCTTCCAATTCTACTCATTGGCAGTCAACCGAGACATGAACTTCTCAGAGATTTGCTGCATGTTCAACCCATTAAAATTTGCTGGTGTATTTAGTATGAGAAGCCTAAACTGCCAGAGTCTCAAAAGTGGTACGTCATCGGTCCTTGGTTGTTTTGTGAACTTTTTCCAGTTTTTGTCTCTATGACCAGTGTCCTGAACACTCACGACATTCAACCATAGTGTCCCCAGGTTTGAACTGATAAAACTTCTCAGCCACCTGAGTGCACCCCATGTCATTGGCACTGTAAGCTGTTTAGAGCATCTTATGCATTTCAAATGCAGTTTTCTCCAGCATGAAGCAAATATTAATGCAAATGCTTTGTTCTTCATTAGAAACTATTGACTTGCATGTAACGCACACAACAATAAACACTGGATGAGAAGCAACACAAAGGTTTGTGGCTGTAGAACTCACTAGACTGACTCAGAAGACAATACCACAACACCTAGTGGCAGAAAGCTGTACTGTTTGCCACTCTTGGTCCTAGTGGTGAGCTCTAAAACTTTCTGATATGCCTTCATATGTGGCTGATATGAGCAAAACTACTTTGTTGTGATTTTTTGATATTCTTTAAGGAGCAACTGAGAACAAGGGAAGTGTGCTTTTCATTAATTGTGTGGTAGTTCTTTGCTTTGACAGTATCTTTAAATTGTAATTCACAGCATGACTGAATAATGTGGGTTCTCTTGGTTGGTTTGTGAGAATGATGATTGGCAAACACAAGCAAGCGGTGTCTTTATTCCAGTCTTGGTGATGGTGTGATATTCCCGCAGCGCTGTGTGGATGAAGATACAGACACACTGCTTGGTACACGGCAGCGGTGGGTGGAGGAAGCTGAACTTGATTCCCCTCCTTTCTCCTCCCATCACTCAGGTATGGAACGGCGCTAGGCAGCTGGCACGTGTACTTTGGATTGCTGATGAGCAATATAGCAGTGTTTCACCATGCTTTGGACAAGTGTTTGACTTTATTGCATGTTTCAGGACTGCAATCTTACAGCATGCAGTTATTTTTCAGTACAACACATATTGTATAACAATCTCCAACATTCTTATTGTAAATGAATGTACTTGATCCTCATGCCAGAATCCATATTTAACCCTGAATTAGAGAATGTCTGACAGGTATTTGCTTACTTCTGTATAACAGAGAATATAAAGTGCATTAGAAATTTTATATGCACTATACATTAGTACTGATACATTGAAATATTTTTCAGTCATGAAAAGGTAGGTAGTAGTACTGTGTGACAGGATATGAATGGTTGAGGTAGTTGATAAAAATTAGGCTTTTAATTTATGTACTGAGAAGATAATGTTGTGTGTGACATAGAGAAATCCATTGTTAGTTCTTTTAGCTGTAAACTTGTGTGTGGTTTGTGTGTTATAAATGAGGCAAAGTTATAATTTTAATGTATCTTATTAATAAAACTTGGTATAAAGAAAGTGCTGCAAACGAGAAAAAAAAATTGCATAATATTTGTGATTACCATAGTTGCATTTACAGTGTGCTGACATTGACAGATAATATATAAATAATATGATTTGATTCGATTCAGTTCAATGGCACATAACATCAAAAAGCCAAAAATGCAAAAGGTAATTTCCAAAGTGATTTAATTGTTTCATACTGTAGCCCGCTTGTATGCATACAGATCCTGTTCTATAGAACATGAAGTCAGGTTTGATATTGTGTTGTATACTTTGTGTTATTTAGTTCTTTAAGTTCTGTATTATGTAATGACAAAAGCTTGCCAAATTTTTAACTTTGCAGTTTCATGTTGTTAATTGAATTTTTCATACCACAGGGATGCTGTTTGGAATCTGTCTGCTTTGTCTAATACTGTATTGATTGCTGCGTTTCCTACTCAGTCAACTGTGGCGATAGACTAGCAGCACTGTGGAATGAAGGTTGTGTGCCTTACCTACCTGCAGAATTAATTTGTATGCATGAAACAGAAGGTACATAATCCTTATACTCAGTGTACATCAAACACCAGTATTTATATTACAGAGTGGAACTGTGTACAAGATGTGAACTTTGTGTTTTCTAGTATCTCTTGTCTTGTGTGTTTGGTATTGTTTCATGTAAGTCTGACATGGAAGACAAACTGTGAAAATGATCCTGATGTGACATTTTGTCAGATGAGGCTTAGTTTTACAGGAATGAACATGTGAACGTACAAAGTAATAGGTTCTGAAATACAAGAAGTCCCTGTCTTCTACATGAAGTTCCATTCCATTTTTAAAAGCTGGTGTTGGTATCCTCTAGTGTGATGGGGTTTATGGGCCTTTGTTTTGTGCATATACACTGTGTCCTGAGAGTTAATAACCGTTCTCCTTTGATGTTGCTGCTATCATACTAGAGCTTTGACAGACCAAGTAGGAAAGGTGGCAGCTGATGCAGTGACAAGTTACGTTCAGTATGTAAGGTTTCCTAGCCTCTCAGTTTTGTGTTAGTCAAGCATTTTATTTTTTGCAGGAGATAACACTTGTATGAGTAGTAGGAGCAGTATGCAGTATGTTGTGCAAAAGTCAGCTGATAAGTTGATATAATGGCAGTGATGTTTGAAATTTGGTCCTGCAAAGAAACTCATAGTGTGATTCAGGTTTTATTGGCAGTATGTGTTTCCCCTTTCAAAATTCACTGTTAGGTGATAAGGTGTATGTTGCTGTATTGGGAGGGCAACATGTCAGAAAATGGTGCAGAGTGTTTGCAAATTGTCAGATGTGAATCCACACTGATGACAGTACAATTTGGCCCACCACATCAAGAATGGGTGTGAATGTTGCACAGGTGGAGGGACTGATTTTGGAAAACTGATGAGTTACAATTTGAGGTTGCCAATATGACAATAGTGAGGGAGTGGAAAGGTTATTTGTAAATGAATGCAAATGCTGGAGCCTGATTTCTACGATGACAGAATTTTACATTCTTCTCGAGATGAGAAACTGTGTTAATGTGTTCAGGGATTACGCTGTAATATAATTATACTTATAAAATAATTGAGCTTAATTTAACATTGTAATAACTTTTCACTCAAGTTTTATGTCCTAGGGAATTTTACATATTGAATGTCCCTTAGATCATCCATAGCAGAAGGACCAGGTCTTAGTGCATCTATAAAATAGCCTCCCTGTATTTCTAGCATTGTGCTTATTTTGCATACTTTCATTACTACAGTTTCGATTGTAAGTACATTTTCAAGGTAATGTGTTGGCTATGTCCATTTCCTTTCTTATTGTATGCAGCTGCTACAAGCACTATCAGATTGGCAGCTATACTTGAATGTCAGGGATAATGAAGTGTTCAGTTTATTTCACTGCATGGAAATTATTTGTTTGTTTGTTATATGTTTGTTTGTTTGTTTGTTTTTGTATTTTGCTTAAGGATTTGATGTGATCATTCTTCAAATACTCTTAAGAAAATTATTACTTGTAATATTTATATAACCTCTACCAATTATATATAAATGAACAAATAACATAGGATATGATAGGAATTTACTTAATAGCCATTATATTTTGTAATATACAGAGTGTGAAAATGAGAAAACAATTTTCAGAAGAACATAGCATAATAAGCGTGTGTTCTTCTGCTAGCTCTTCCACAGTCTTGTCACAATAATCAGAGCAAGAATAATATTTTCTATTGGCTGCTATATTTGTATATGTATGTTAATTATGGTATAAATTCAGCTGTAGGATTCCATTTTATGTCATCTTTATTATTACATTCCATATGGCATGATAATTTTTTTTCAATTGAAAGGAAGTCATATCTCATAGATGAATAGTACAGGAGGAAAAGATTTGTGTTTAGTTGTGACAGTATTTTGAGAACAGCATCAGTTGAAATGCAGGTGTGTGTGTGTCATGGGGCATGGTGAAACTTTTTTTCTGTTGTTTTTATGGACATAACTGATGTCATGTCTGCAATTTCATCATTCATTAGCAGGGTATGAAAAACTTGTGTGGATCTATATATGTGGACATATATATACATGAGTTTCACATCAGGTTCCTTGTAGTAACTGCTTAAAAAGTAATGATGCAAAAAGGTAGTTCTGTAACCAGTTGTTTCCAGACTTTCTGTAAACTGAACCATTTAAAATTTTTCGTAACGTTCATGGATTTTAACCCAGAGGCTTCCCAAGTCCACTTCTTCATGTGGTCTCATATGTCAGAGGGATGGTTTTTGAGATAACTAAATTAAAGTGAGTTAATGTACCAGTATTTTTATACTGCACCTGAATATATGAATTTGTTTTTCCTGATTTTGAAGTATGGACTTTGAAGTTGTATATGATTATGATCACTACTGAGAAACATCTGTACTGTGGGATATGGGAAAGGCTGGAGTTTATTTTCTTACTGTCATTTTATTTTTTGGCTTATCAAATGCAGGTTTGTCACAAAATAATAAGGAAGAGATCAAAATACATCATTCTGGAGAACTACAGCACTGTATAGTAAATCTCTTTTCTCACATAGGTTTTAGTGTGATCAAAGAAGAGTGTGTCGTTGAATAAAATGGGGGAAAGCAATAGAACAGTTTTTTGAAACATCTGATGAAACAAATAAGTAAGGAAGTTTTTACATGATTATTTGTATATTGGAATCATAGGACTGCTAGATCAGGTCCATAACGTATGTCAGAATGTAAAATCAAGTGTAGTGTGATACAGGTTTTCTTGCCAGATGGAGGGATATAAGAAATTGATGATTACAGTGTTGTGTGTTTTGTGCATTGTGATGCTGAATGCTAAGTCCTGATACATAAAAATTCAATGCTTTCTTCCTTCCTTCAACTGTCACCAGTAAATTTTCTTAAGGGTTCTTCATATACAGTTACATGAAGTTTATGATGTTCAGAATATCATTATTGCATGCATCTATAGAGATGGGTGTTACAAATTGTGTTAGGTTCTGACAAATTTACAAAATTTAGTGACATTGCAGTTTTTGCATTTCTAAGTCCATTACATCATCTAATTACAAGGAATGCTAAAGAGTCAGGCCATGTGAATTTAACTTGTGTTGAAACTAATCATCAGGATGCTAAATGAGTTATATATATATATATAATATAGGAGAATGTTTGTAGGCTATAATTCTTAGTACTTTTTTTAGACAGTTACATTCATTGTTCAAACGTCTCAAGTACCAACCATATTTGGATGTTTACAGGGAACTGTAGAGTTTGTTTCCATTTGTGTCATTTCACATTCCTATTTAATATTGGTTTACCACATCCAGTGAGATGTGTTTTGTACATCAAGCTGATTGCTGGCCCATGTTTGAAACTTTGTAGTATATAGCCTAGTCTCCTACAGTCTAAACATTAAGTTGCAATATATTCTGGAAAAGATTTAGTTTCTTTTTCAGTAAGAGTAAAATTGTCTACACTGATTTGTAAGTACTGTTGTGCAGATCTAATTTATATTTTGGACAGTTGAGGGATGTAACATTTGTATCTATGAATAGTGTAGTTTTGACATGTCTGATCACTGATCGTAATACTTCGCTACTCACTTTCCTTTCGCAAAACTGTTTTCTTTTCTTTTTTTTTTTAATAAATTGCCAGTTACATCAATCACAGATACTTAGTAATGAGTTGTAAACATTAAACTGTTAGAGTGAACTCATGGTGTTGACTTTCATTTCCGTTTACTTAGAATGTTGTATGTCTAAAGGCAGTCCGGCTGTGCGTCATGCACCTTTCTAATGTTAGCTGTGAGTGAACACACATTACTAATAATTATGCAAGTAAAGCTTTTGTGTTTCTTTCCTTCCCTTTTGTTGCTTTTGAGTTCATGCTAAATTACTAACACCTGTATAATGAAAATTTCAGCACCAACTCATGACAACCTTCTGTCTACCAGAGAGGGTGTAAATCTTCTAGTTGGGTTGGATGCATATTTAAAGTATTAATAAAACTGTAGTTTTAACCAGTCAGAGGCAAAGGAAGGTACCCTGGTTCTGGAAAATAATATAATGAAGTGAGAATCAAGTTTCCCATGGTGGCAGATTCTAAGATTTTGTTATGTGATACAAGCCTTCAACTTGTAGAGGAGCATGCTGCTAACTGCACCTTGAACATAGATGATGGCAGCAGGTTCCTCCATAATGTTGGTTCTTAGCTACCTGACTGCATGATTTCTCATGCCAGAATACTGTGATGATGCATTATGTAGTTGTTTTTTTGAAGTGTCAGATTGATGTTTGTGCCATAAGGATGACTAAGAGATGCATGTAGTTGTCTTAGTTTCGAAGCTTCACTATTTGATGTAGAATGATGTGAGGTTTAAATAACAAGCTTGTACTCTTTTAGTATTCCATGTTCAAATATTTGAAGCACTGCTGCTTTCAAAGAAGGAGTAAAATATTCCCATTATAAAAAATCATGTCATCCTCAGATTAGCTAGAAATATGGAATAACTTTTGAACCAATACATGTATGTGACTTAATGTAAATATTCTTAATAGTAGCTCAGGAACTTAGGCATGCATTGCCTGATAATTCAGGAACATAGTTCAATACTATTATATGTATATAATGTATCACACATATGAAGGTAATTTTATAATGACTGCTATTTTTAATTACTTTGTGGGTTGTGAACTGGACAGCCAGAAGCAGTTACAAGTGTATTAAATTGCAACATGTGTGCTTCTAAGTCATCATGTAATACATTAATTATGTACACCTGTTCTGAGCAATGAGAGACTGAATGCCATTTGCAATGTTTAATGGTTAGTTGGTTAGAAAATGACTACTGTTTAATAAGAAAGTGTTCATCTTGTGTTGTAATTTTTCTCTTACTGTTTCTTTGTCATGAGGATGATGCTGTCGTGGTGTAGTTCACATGTGTTTTGTGTTGTGTTGGCATACTTATTCATAACTCAACAGCTTTCATATTTAGTCTGCAGTTCACTCTTGGAGCTACTACTTCTGTGAGTGTTGCACTTATCTCTTTAATAAAACAATGCTACTTGCTAATTTGCTAATACATGCATGTCTTCATAAATTTGTCATACAGAGTGGCCTATATTACATGTTACTGTGTTTTCAATATTCCTCCAAGCTAGCATTGACAATACATTGTTCCAGTCATGGTCTTTTGGTTGTTAGCCTTTCATGAAGTGTTTAAATTATATATATTCCATAAGAAGAAATGAGTGAGATATGATCAAATATGTTTATTGGTCTTTGTGTAAAGTACCTGCTATTCTTGTCAGATTTTAATGAAAGTTTGATTATCTCAGCATATTTTAAAAGAATACTCAAAAATCAATTTTCATGAAAATTCATCCAGTTGGAGCCAAATTTTTCCATGTGGACAGAGAGAGAGAGAGAGTTACATGGAAAAGTTAACAGTTGCTTTTTGCAATTTTGCGAATGCACCTAGAAAGGATATGACATAGTAACAAATTCCATTCATTTACTAAGTTACAAATTGTCATATAATACCACATCATTCACTTCATTTGGATGGAGTACTGGTGAATTTTTTACACACTTTAAGTCTACAGAAGTCCACTGCCTCCTTCAGTTTCCAATTCTGTAAAATGTATCCCAACTTCATGTATAGTTACATTTTCAGTGTTAAAACATCATAAGACAAATATTCTTCTGCTGAGTAGGTCTTTTGCAATAAAAACGATTCTAGTTTCATTCTGCAAAGTTGTGTATTCTTTAAATTCTTTAAATGACTTAGTAATTTATTATATAATTTTATCCCCATGTTCTTTTTGGTTTTTTTAAGTACACGTTGTTACTTTACACTCAGTGGACATTCACGAATAGATCTGTCCTTGTATTCTGTGTAAGTCCATGCATGCTTAGGTGTGGAGGCCTGCACAAGTAGTGTATTGTTCAGTTGCTTTTTGGAAGTTCAGTTTACCAGTTGCCTTATTTTGCTGAAGTTGGTGAAAAGATGAGAGGGGCCAGGATAGTGTAGTCATTATAGTGCTGGGCTATCGATTCATTCTTATTTGGAAGTATCCAGACTGGCTGTGCCAGCCATCCTGCCTCCTATTATTATTGTGTAATGGAGGCTGTCTCCTGGGGATAAGACAGCCATGGCATGAAGCTGACCACCACCATCATCTAGGTTAACAATGAATGGAGGTATATCTCTCTTGTGCCATATGTCTTCATGGCATGTATGGACAACTTACTGTGTACTTTACTGATAAGATGAGGAATGGTATATGGGTCATGCCATAGCTCCTGACACTGGTCTAGTTGCATCAGGTAGTTTCAAAATTTGCTCTTTGAAGATTGCTAAACACCAGAACATGTTCATCAAACTGAATCACCAAGAATTTGTACATACAGTCTTCAGTTACTACAAAGGTGCTTTGCCAGTATTATGTGGTTGTTATTGTCATGGCTTTATATGTTTTGCTTGCCATGTCATTTTAATGGGTTATTCAACCATTATATGAGTAAAACATATGCAGATGCATGTGCTGTGTTATATGTATAATCTGAACTTTAATGATATATATTTGTATCTCATTTCAGTTGCGTAGTCTGAGAACATTTATCCAAGATATGGCCATCTGTCCCCACAGAAGACTAACCCTCAAAACATAAAAGTGTAGTGTAATCAGTAAAGCGGGAGATTTGAGGTTCTTACAGCAAGGCTGATATAGGATGTTACACCTTGCTGACCTGTAAATACAGATGTGTCAGAGGAGTGTAACACCTCCATTTTTAGGTTGGGGGCATGAAGATGGAGACACTATGCTCCCCTGAAACTTTGGTAACTATTGACCAGTCAGCATGGTGTAAAATCTCAGAAAACTAGAGTCTTATCCAGTACGGTGGTATATGATCCTGCTGTATATCATATAACTGTTGTCCCTGTAATTTGAACTTAGGCGGAGAGGTTGAACGTTATTTTATTGTACATTTATTAAGAGGTAGTCGTGCTTATCATTATTTATTAGTTCATAATTCAGAGCAAGTGTGCATGAAGTATGTAGTTTATACATATGTTAATAAAAATTATGTTTGATATTGGCTTGAAGGATTGACTGGGACTTTATAGCATAGTTTTTTTTTCAGCTTCCACAGATTCTATGAAGCTGTCAGATATTGCCTCATAGCTTTCAGTTAGACATGCCACACATAATTGGAGCTCAAAACAGAAATGCCCATCACAGATGAAACTGAATAAGAACTGTTTATTTGTGAGACACCTTCATTGTTCATGTATTTATGTTTCTAGTACAAGAACATGACTTATGGTCCACTCTGTGTGATGGTTTTTCTTACTGTGTCACTTATTTTCTGCAGTTTTTAATCAAGTGTGTCATCTTTGAAACATTTTAACAGCATTTAATGATGTTTGTGTCTGTATGTGTTGATTTGTATTGAGCATGTTGAGTACAGCAAATATTACACATTAATTGATGTGTGTATGTGCTACATATTTATCTGTACATATATTTTGTTGTGTTCTGAGACATTGTTCTCTCCTTCTTGTTAATGACTGAAATATGAAGTGTTGTGTCTAATAAAGAAACTGTGAAACTTACAGAGAGACTGAATAAGAGAGGAGAATTAGACCATTAATATACAGTAACTTGTTTGTGACTGTTGGTTGAAGGCAAAGTACCTTCAGCTACTTTCATAAGTTTGGTAAACTTCCTGTCTGAATGTTGTCACTGCATGGTTACTACTGCTGTTTCACATTGAGAACGTTCTGTATTCAAATTCCGACCCAGATGATAGTTCTTTGTAGATTTCCTATGTTTTTTTTTTAGTCTCCTTCATTTAATAGTATTGTGTACATAATTGTATGGGTATATTTAGGTTCATACCAAATTTCACATGGTTAGCTCCAGTGGTTCATTAGTCATTACCAAACTGAAAGTTTTTAAGAAAATGACCATTCTTTTGTTATTTTACATTCTACAAATGCTGTGTATTGCATTAAATAAAAGTTGTGTATTTTACCCAGATATCTTGCTAGTCTTGGTTCCACATCACGGATGTGTGCAACCAACATGTTATTACTGATTTAGGGACTTAAGAAATATGGCATTCAGTCAACAATGTTGATGTGTGTTTAAATCCACAACTTGTATGAAACTGAAGTGCCCTGCAGTGGTGTACAGGAGTGCTGATAAGTCCTTAGCTCAACCAGGAAGGAAACAAGCTACATTCCCTGCATTTTATGGAACTTGGAGTCCACCACCTGTCCCTACCCTAGCCAAATCAATCCATCAATCACACTTTTAACAGGCACAACTTTTTTCCATCCTGGTCGGGCTAAGGACTTATCAGCTCCCCAGTAATGTAAACTGAGTCTCATCTATGGACATATTGTCAGGCAACATTCATAGCCATGGTTACAGTCACTCACAAAATGTATGCAACTGGCATATCTCCTGGTAGAAGATTTTGTACCCTTTGGAGGTGGTATGAATAAAGAACATAATTGTGCAGAGTCCTCCATATCTGTATTAGTACAGTACCAGTCCTTATGGAAATTCTGCATACATTCCTTGCAGAAAATAATTGTCTGCATGGCATTGTTGCCCACATTTTGCAATCACTCATGGATGGTTACCAGTCTTCCTCTGAATTCTGTGTACATTTGGAAATTTACTTTGTTGTAGAACTCTGTGACTTAGTATTTTATTGCAGCAGCCCTACAGTTTCCATTAGAAACTATGCTTATTGGCATATCCCTCAATTTTCAAAGTTACAGACATTTCCATTAACATCTTTGTGCAGCCAAACTCAGCAGTACCAGCCAGACTTGCGAGTGGACTGAAAAAAATGGTCGTAGCTGCACCAGTGCACTACACTACCACCCAACTTGTTTAGTGTTACTGCTGGCTTAATGCTGTAACAGTGTTGAATCTTCTAGTGGTTTATAGCACCTGTTCCTCACTTGCTTCTAGAATGTGCCATTGAAGTTGGCCAACATGTAGCAGCATACCATTTGTAGCAGTTCCAACACTGATATAATTAAGTTTAGCACTAAGAGTGTATATTACACAAACACTGAATATTTTGATGTTACTTCTTGGGGGGGGGGGGGGGAAAATATCCAAAATTAATTTTTATTTATAAAAAAAAGATTATTTCTTTTTTCACCCCTCAAAAAAACCCTTCAAAAATGAGAGGAGTTTTTTTTT
>Ga0123354_10003602_pt1 | contig 21470 bp, 10 predicted proteins | sample TergutLab28metaG_2_FD_97872 | JGI IMG/M metagenome (GOLD analysis project Ga0123354, IMG submission 97872) | Labiotermes labralis P4 segment gut microbial communities from Petit-Saut dam, French Guiana - Lab288 P4 | ecosystem: Host-associated > Arthropoda: Insects > Digestive system > Gut ... | reverse complement strand
AATATCTCCCACAATACAAGATAGACTTCAGTGCAAACGTTTGAAGCCTTCCTTTAGATTATGCAAAATTAATGATATTTTTAACAAAAAAAAATTGGAATTGAACACAGTACCTTATTTTTTCCATTAAAATTAGGTAATGAGGTTGGTGTTTATGGTGATAATCCATTGCTACTGAGGTTGTTTTGTTGAAAAAATAAGGTATAAATAAGGTTTCTTAGCCAATATATTTGCATAACCCGGAGTAAAACAATTACCTTTGTTATCATATAATATACAACAATGGAAAAAATAAAAGTATCAATCAGTTGGAGCGGTGATAACTATTGTGCAAATGCACAGGGAGATTATTTGAATGGGATAATAGCAGCTACTCATAAAACACTTGAAGGGGTAAAACAGGAATTTCAATCAGCTTTGCAATTTCATATCGAAGGATGTTTGGAAGATGGAGATAAGTTTCCGGAATGGATTACAGATGATAATTATGAGCTTGAATATATTACCGAAGTTTCGGCGTTGCTTCATAGCTTGGACGGAATTCTTACGCGCTCGTCTATTGCCCGTGTATCCGGTATTAACGAACGGCAAATAGGACATTACGCTTCCGGGCATAGAACACCACGTCCACAGCAACGAGAAAAAATAATAAATGGCATTCACAAAATAAGTAGAGATTTAGCAATGGTTATGTAGTTATTGTTTGACCGCAAATTCGTAACCTTTCGGGGCTGTCTTCAAAAGCAGACAGCCTTGTTCTCCTCCACATACCAAAGATACCCCTCCACATTTGAGTATCCCATTTCCCGCAAAAGAGACATATATTCTTTTATTTGCGACGCATATTTTTTTCGCTCTTTCCCGAATTTAAAGTCAACGACAGTCATTTTGTCTTTATCTTGAATTACCCTGTCGGGACGCCTGTTCTGTAAAATTCCCATTTCATCGCGATAAATGATAGAACATTCGTTGAATAATTTCACGTCCGGTCGAAACCATTCGGCAACTTTAGGCAATTGCATCGCATCGGATACATAATTTATCAATCCCGCCCTTTCGGCATCGCTATGAATCACGCCTTCGAAAAGCAGCCGGTCGACAGCTTCGGGAATATCATCCATGGTGCGGATGTTTGAAAACAGGTAATGCAATAATTTTCCGCGACTGATGTAACTGCTTTCCGTTCGTTCTTCCTCCTCGATAAAATCTTTTGATCGGTTCGATTGTTTGAATTTCGCTTTTTGTGTGTGCGAAAAATAAGGGAAACTGAGAACGGTTGGTTTTTGGTTCAGTTTATTAGTCGATTCCTTTTTCTTCTCTTTTTTCAAATAGACGGTTCCTGACAGGTATTGCCTTGTTTCGCTGTTCCAGTAAGTATTAAGTTCTTCGTTTTCAGAAGATTCCAATATTCGAAGCAACAATTCGGAAATATTGCCCGGAACAGTTGCTTTCCTTTCTTCTCTCTTTTTATCCGATTCCTCAGGGTTTCGGTCTTTCCCGATCAGGATCAGGTTCTTCTCCGCGCGTGTAAGGGCGACGTAGAGCAAATTCAGGCTATCAACCCATAATTGCATCGTTTCATCGGCAAATTCCCCGTCGAAGATAGAATTTGACATTTCTTTCCCATATTTAACCGGGAAAAGAGGAAGCTTGCAAAACGGCTCCGCCTCTGTATTGCACCAGAGAAGCGGGTTCAAGCTGTTTTCATGCGTAAGCGTCCAATCGCAAAACGGGATAATGACCGTGTGAAATTCCAACCCTTTGGACTTATGAATGGACATGATGCGCATCCCCTCTATCTCACTGCTGAAAGGAATTGTTTTATCCTTCAATGTTTCATCCCAATAAGCGAGGAAAGAGTTCAGATCGGCTGATTTTTGAGTTAAAAAATCAGTGACGCCATCCAGAAAAGAGTAGAGATAGCTCTCCTGATCCTTTATTTTATGAAGTTCCAGTATTTGGTATAATTCCTCGATTAATTCGTATAGAGGAAGCAGGGAAGCGTGCTGCAATTTTTCTTCCAGCTCCCTTACCTCTTCCGATTGAGTCAGGTAAATGTTTGTTACCAAATCGCCAATATCCCTGCGCATGATCTCCGTCTGGTACGAAAGCAGCAACTGTGTTTTATAAACCGGATTATCCGGCTCGGAGATATATCGCAACGCTTCGATCAAAATATGAATCGTCAGGGAGGCTTGCAACTGGTAAGCCTGATCGGAAATAATGTCATAATTATACGGCTTTTCGGGATGTTCTTTTTGATAACGAGCCAAATATTCGGCGATAAGGGGAATGGTTTTATTCTTCCTGACCAGAATGGTTATATCTTCGGCTGCTACTCCCCTACCCTGCAATTCTTCGATGTTTTCGACTAATTTCTCCAACATCCTTTCATTATAGGAATCGCTGTCGGGTTCATAAATAAAACCGGCTTTGACATATCCCGCCCTGTTTTCTTTGGAACATTTCTGAGCGACATCCGAATAAGCCAGTTGCATATCGGCGTTGTCATTCTCCTGCTCCTGACCGAATAATGGGATTGCCGCCTTGAAAATAAAGTTGTTAAAATGGACGATCTCATACTCGCTTCTCCAATTTGTGTCCAACCGGATCTCTTCCGTGCAGATATTTGAAAGTTCGTTCCTCAAGTTTCCAAGTATTCTCCAATCGCCGTTTCGCCAGCGGTAAATAGACTGCTTTTGATCGCCTACAATCAGGCTGTCTGCATTTTGAGCCAATCCTTCCAACAGCAGGGGTTTAAAATTCTCCCATTGCACCCGGCTTGTATCTTGAAATTCATCAATCATGATGTGTTGCAGCGAAGCGCCTATCTTTTCGTAGACAAACGGAGCGTCGTTGCCGTCGATCAATTCTTGCAGCAGGTTGGGCGTATCGGCAAGCATGAAGCGATTATTTTCCGCGTTTAACTCGCGTACCGTATCTGCGATGTCATATAGTAGTCCGATATTGTTGATGTGCCTCAGTATCAGGTTACAGGTATTCACTCCCTGGACGTTTTTCTTGCGCAAATCTTCCGTCTGCTGCAAAATCGACATCAGCGAATTTTCGGCTAATGAAATGATCTCGTTTTTTCGCGGAGAATTTTTATTTGCCCAATTTTCCGGGCTTTCAAAACATTTTTCTACATAAGAATTTGGCTCTTTTTGAATCTCTTTTTGATTGATAATCCGATCAAAATAAGCGCCTACACCTCTATTCCCATAAGCAAAATCTTCCGTTGTTATCGAATACTTTTCTGTTTCTGTCCGGAAAGAAAGAGCTGTTTGGACAATTTCTTCTATTTTTTCTTCTTTCAAGTCGACCAATCCCTTTCGGAAAATTTTCAGGAATTTTTTATCCTGCAATACCATTTGCAGCTCCTTTTCCTTGCTTTTAAAATCTTCCCTGAAGATGTTTACTCCAAAACTTTCAAGCTCTTTGTTTAGTTTCCAATTATTGCCTTCCGATACTTTTTCGTCGATGTAATCGCTAATCCATTGCAAAAGATCAGCATCTTCTTTCACTTTCCCGAATATGATTTTTATTGCTTCACTTAATACGGAGTTGGCGTTTAATTCGATGTTCATATAAGCGCCCAGTCCAAGCTCTTTTGCCAGATTTCTCAAAACAGATTGAAAAAAGCTGTCAATCGTTTCAATATGAAACCGGCTGTAATCGTGCAACAGCAATTCAAGCGCCTCTTGCGCTCGCTTCCTGATTTTATGGACGCTCCAATCCGTAGAGACGCAATGCATTGCGTCTCTACCCTGCGCCCGCTCTCTGATTTTATGAACACTCCAACCCTGACCTTTCTCTTTTAACTCTGTTAAGATGGTGTCTAAATAGATTTTTGATTCTTCCAATCCCTTCGCGATTCCAAACAATTCCGTCAGGATACGGCTCTTCATCTCGGCTGTCGCTTTGTTGGTGAATGTAACGGCAAGGATATTGACGTATGATGCCGGGTTTTCAATCACCAGCTTCAGGTATTCGACTGCCAGGCGGAATGTTTTTCCGGAGCCGGCGGAGGCTTTGTATATTTTTAGGGTGGCTTGGTGGTACATGGTTGTTTTTGTCAGCTCGTTTGATTATAAGTCGTAAATCGAATCGGAATCAGTATATCCTTTTAAGAATTGACTTTTTGTCATTTGTTCGTAGGCTTTTTCACCGGATACATCAGAATCTTCTATTCTAACGCTCTTATTATGCCTTGCAATCAATTCCGGCTGCATTTTGCGAAGTACCAAAATCCGATTTTCTCGAATTTTTGACTTGAATTCTATTGCTTTCATATTCTCAATTAATTTACTACAAATATAAAATTTTATTATAAACGCTCAAAAAATAACTCCATAGGCTAAGAATTTTTTTTCAGCGCTATAAAACATAGACTATGATATTACGCTGCTACAAAGCCTCCGAAGGAGGCAAATGCGGATAACCCCATATGTAGCGAAGCGAAATGCGGGGTAGCAAAAATCAGCCACACACCTCAACCCCGTAGTGGGTTGAACTACTACGTAGTTCGGGCAGGAGCAGGTGTCGCCTTACCTCGAGCTGCGCTTCGCTTGCAAGAGGTTATCCACATATCAGTCCTTCGGACTTTAGCGGCAACGCCTCAAAATAATATTTCGCTTTATCAATATTATTTTTAATTTTGCCATAAAAATAAAATGCAAAATGTAAATCTGTTATAATCAAATATAATTTAAAATCATGAACCCATTAATAATTTGTGGAATACCACTTTTACCGGAAGTTATTGCTACTTTGATGATAGTTTTGATAATAGTCTTGTTAAGGGATTTTCTTAAGATTAGACCTCAAAGAAGAAAAACGGAAGAACTAAAAACAAAGAAAAATATGAAATGCCCCAAATGCAGTACAGAGTTTGAATTAGGCACAAAATTCTGCCAAAATTGCGGTTGTAACCTCGAAATGGAGTTTATAGAAAACCCTGTTTGTCCAATGTGTAACAAAAAACATTCGATAGGCGCAAAATTTTGTGATATCGACGGAGCAAAGCTAGTACCGCCTGAAAAACTGACGCCCAAATGTTCAATATGCGGACGGGAATATACCGACGGAACAAAATTCTGCCCCGAAGATGGCGGGAAAGTAACAACCGAAACGTCAAAGAACGAAAGTATAATTAGCCATGAAACTACCAAGAAAACAGCCGAAGTGTTTAGTCCAACCGGCAATACCCCTTGGGGAAAAATTGCGCTGGCAACGGCGATTATTGCAGCGGTAGTAGATGTCTATGTTATCCTGCGCTATTTTTCTTACCCTGAGTTTGCACGCAGCATGGTTGGCGGTTTTACCAATGTTTTTCCGCTTTATCTTAAACACGAAATGATGGGATGGATTATTTTTGCGCTTGTTTTGGCTGGAGCGACCAAGTTTATAGAAGGAATGGTGATGGAGAACGATGATAAATACAGCGAAATGGCGAGTAAAATAGCTGGCTATGCAGGAGGTCTTGCCGGTATTTTTCTTATAGTAGGATTGTGCTCAAAACTTATTACGGGTTATTAAATTTTTAGGTTATGAATTGTCAAAAATGTAATTTTCAGAATGAAGAGAGTGCAAAGTTTTGCAGAAATTGCGGTGAAAAGTTGGACTGTCAACAACTTCAACAATCATCCGTAAATTGTCCAATATGTAATTTTACCAATATTGGAGATATGCAATATTGTGGCAAATGCGGAGCGAAATTGAATGGAACGCAAAAACGGAATGTTTTAGGCGTAGTAGGATTTGTTTTTTCTATAGTCACTTTGCTTCTTTTATGTGTGATTTTTTTGTGTATTTGTGACATATATGGAATGGGAGATGTAATAGATTTCTTTGCAATATTATCAATTTTATTTGGCTTATTGGGTTTTGGTTTTTCATTACCGGGCATTTTTTATAAAAACAAGAGAAAAAACCTTTCAATCTCAAGTTTGATAATTTTAAGTGTTTATCTTGTAATTTTTATACTAATAACAGCTTTTATTTAGAATCGATTATGAATTGTAATAAATGTAACTTTCAAAACGAAAACACCGCAAAATTTTGCAGAAATTGCGGGGAGGAATTAACAAACAAATTAATTGATCATAAAAAAACCGTACAAAATGGTTGGGGTATTACAGGATTTCTGCTATCATTGTTTTCTCTATTGATTTCGATTTTGAGCCTAATGTTTGTATATGCAATCCACTTAAAGAGCCCTAATGATAATATTAGCGTTGAATTAAACCTTGGACCACTTTTGATGTTATTAGGATTTTCCTTTTCTTTATATGCCCTATTAAAAAATAAGGGGAAAAAATTTGCTATTGCCGGTATCACATTATCGGCAGTTGCTTTTATTGTTACGTGTATTATATTTTTTTGCTTAATTGCTTGGAATAAATAATTTGTGACTTGCCCAAAATGCAATTTTCAATCTTTGGTTTGGATTTTTGAAGTGAAACATTTGTTTTTGCTTTGGAAAAATAAAGTCAAAAACACCACACTACCAATAACATGTTGCCTGTAAGGCATTTATATCAATAGAAAATCGCTATCCCTTTACACATTGCCCGTAGGGCATTAACATTATTCAATACGTGTATTTGCCACAATATATTGACACTTCATTTGTTAAAATCCTACGGATTATTTATTCACCGGTACGCTATTTTCTATTGATATGAATGCCCTACGGGCAACGCATCATTGCGAGACTTCAATTATAGTAATCAAACAGTAACCAAGGACGGGATTCCTCATTCCGCTGCGCTCCATTCGGAATGACATCGCGTCTTATTGAGGCTAGGGGGCGGGAAGCAGCGGCAAAGCCGCTGCTTCCCGCCCCCCCTCGTCACACCGAAAACGCCGTCATTCTGAGCGCAACGGAGTGGAGCGAAGAATCTCCTGCAAACCGAGCCGTCATTGGTAATGGGGCGAAGCGAATGAATCTTCCAAGCAACAATTTGAACCAACGGTCAACGTTAGCCAAACGCTCCCAATTTTTGACCCTATTTATATTCTTTTGAAAAAATCATCATCTCAGCAATCGAAACAGCCAGTTCGGAACTGCCGGTTTCTATTCCTAATTATGTGAGAAAATATTTGGCAATTTCAAATAAAGCATCTACATTCACAAATTATTTTAATGGTCATTAATTTAATGGCGATTAAATTAATGACCATTAAAATAATTTGAGCGACAGTATTTATCTCCTTTTTTCTGTTTGCCAAATTCGGAAATGAAATTGTTCCGATTGGCTGTTTGAAGCCGTAGAAACGCACTTGCTATACGCTTACTCTTCACTCCATATAAACCAATTTATAACCAACCCCTTTAACCGTAACTATTTGTATCGCCGGATCTTTTTTCAAATACTTACGCAACGAAGCCAGATATGTGTCTAAGCTGCGGGAGTATATCATCCCGCTACTACCCCAGTTTTCTTCCAACAGCGCATTACGTTCTACTACATTACCCTCGTTTATACATAGTGCATACAAAATAGCGTTTTCCTTTTTGTTGAGTTGGAAGGTCTCGCCAAATCCTTGTATCTCATTTTTATATGGATTAAAGGTGTATTTCCCGATTTGGAATGTATTGTTTGGAATGTGTTCGGCAGGTTCGTCTGCTTGTTTTTTCATGTTATATAAAAGAACAATGGAAAGCAATATGATGACAATAAGACATATTGAAAAGATCAGTATTCCGGACATATTGCCAAGTATAACTCCCGACGTCATTTTAAGGATGGCGCGAATTGATTCCGTATCCGATATTTCCAAAACAACCGTATTATTCGGATTCATCTCAAATTTGTCTTTGTTTGAGAGTGATGATATTTCCAATACATCTCCTGTATGAACATTATAACGTTCGACTGCAAAAGAGACAGGAATTTTCTTGTCATGCAACATTCCGGCAAACAAGTCAAAGAGGCAATGAATATTCATGGGTACTATCTGTTCGCGTAAGTCCCAAAAAACATTTTTTATGAAATTTTCTACCGAACGACCGGAAAGATTATTATACACAATTGTATCGGGAGCAAAACATTTACGTACGATAATAATCTCTTCACTACCGCAACCTTGAATGCTTACTTCACCGGGGTTCACAATATCTACTACCGGAACACGATACGTCTGTTCTTTTTGGTAAGCCAAACTAAATGCATCTTCAATTTCAGTCATTAACCGGCTATATTCCAATTGATACGTGCGGTAAACCCAGATGGATTGCAAAATCAACAAAGCAACAATACCTGTAAATAGAAAAAAAGACGCTTGGGTATGTTTTTTGTGTAAATTCATAATGCAAATATAATTTATTTCAACCTTAATCGCACCATAAACAGGAAAAACTACATTTAATACAATTATTTGAATATCAAAGATGTAATGATTCTTTAACGTAAGATTGACTATTTTTTGACATCCTTTTGAGATTCTGGCAAAGAATTGATGATTTTTTGAAAGCAAAAACTTTTATAATACTTGTCAACAAGTGATTTTTGTACCGCAATTATTTTATTATCAATTAAATTTTAAAAGGTATGGAAAAGAAAAAATTATTTTCATGGAGTGTATTCGTTCTATTTTTTACGCTAACCGTTCATGCACAAACTCCGGGCATTAAGTTTGAAAGAGATGTTCATGATTTTGATTTGATTCAGGAAGACGGTGGAATGGTAACGACTACTTTTGAGTTTATCAATGACGGAGATGCTCCGTTAATTATTCATGATGTATCTCGCGCTTGTGGGTGTACAACTCCGGATTGGACGCGTGAGCCTGTCCCGGCTAATGGTAAAGGATTCATTCAAGTTTCTTACAATCCGAAAGGGCGTCCCGGGGCATTTACAAAAGAAGTAACCGTAAAAAGTAATGCGTCCGAACATGTGCTGCGAATAAAAGGAGAAGTCGCTTATGCGGGAAAATAATCGTAGCTCATATATGGAACGCGCCGTAGAGACGCGGCATGCCACGTCTCTACCCGTCACTGCACCTTTGCATCCAATGGAATAAAGCAAAAAAACGAGGCTATCTCAAGTCCTTTTGAAGATAGCCTCGTTTAAAATTTCGGCAATTGTTCTTAATTACTCCAATACTCCTGCCAACTCTTAATCTGAACATCCTTTTCCGTCTTATTGGAAAACGCCCGGATAAACGCGCTTGCCAGACGAGCATTCGTCAACAACGGAATATTATGGTCGATTGCCGAGCGGCGAATCTTGTATCCATTACTTAATTCCCGTTTCGTATAGTCTTTCGGGATATTAATTACCAAATCTACTTCGTGGTTGGCAATCAGCTTGATAATATCCTTGTGTTTCGTTTCATCGGGCCAGCTTACAATGGTAGCCTCCACGTTGTTAGCGGCAAGGAATTTGTGAGTTCCTTCCGTGGCATAGAGATGATATCCTTGCGCACGAAGCATTTTACAGGCATCCAGCATATCTACTTTCTCCTTGGTATCGCCTGAAGAGACCAAAACGCCTTTTTTCGGGATGTGGTAACCAACGGAAAGCATCGCGCTTGTCAATGCCTCGTCAAAGTCGGCGCCGAGGCATCCTACTTCTCCTGTCGAAGACATATCGACGCCCAGAATCGGGTCAGCCTTGTGCAAGCGGGCGAAAGAGAACTGGGAGGCTTTCACTCCAACGTAATCAAGGTCAAACGTCGATGAATCCGGTTTTTCGACCGGGATATCCAGCATGATTTTAGTAGCCGTCTCAATGAAGTTTCTTTTCAATACCTTCGAAACAAACGGGAAGCTTCTTGATGCGCGCAAGTTACACTCGATTACCTTTATATCGTTGTTTTTGGCAAGGAACTGGATATTGAAAGGACCGCTGATGTTGAGTTCCTTGGCAATTTTCTTGCTTATTTTCTTGATTCTTCTTGCCGTTTCCATGTAAATTTTTTGTGCTGGGAAGACCAGCGTCGCATCGCCGGAGTGCACTCCTGCAAACTCAACGTGTTCGGAAATAGCGTATTCGATTACATCGCCGTTTTTGGCGACTGCGTCAAACTCTATCTCTTTGGCATTCTGCAAAAATTCGGAAACGACTACTGGATGCTCTTTAGAGACTTTTGCCGCCGCATCGAGGAAAGTCACCATTTGCTCCTTGTCGTAACAAACATTCATGGCTGCGCCCGACAGCACGTATGAAGGTCTGATCAGTACCGGGAAGCCGACCTCTTCAACAAATTTTCCGATTTCATCGTAATTGGTAAGCTCCTTCCAACGCGGCTGGTCGATACCCAGCAGGTCGAGCATGGCAGAGAATTTGTGGCGATTTTCCGCGCGATCTATTGAGACAGGGGAAGTTCCCAGAACAGGGACGTTTTGACGATACAGTTTCATTGCCAGGTTGTTCGGAATTTGTCCTCCCACCGATACAAAGACTCCCTTCGGAGTTTCAAGGTCGATGATGTCCAGCACTCTTTCGAAGCTCAGCTCGTCGAAATAGAGGCGGTCGCACATATCATAGTCCGTCGATACGGTTTCCGGATTGTAATTGATCATAATGGACTTGTAACCCAGCTTCCGGGCAGTTTGCACCGCATTGACCGAGCACCAGTCAAACTCTACCGATGAACCGATGCGGTAAGCGCCCGAACCGAGAACGACAACTGTTTTTTCGTTTTTATAGTCGTAGTTGATCGCGTAACTTTCCACCCCGTAAGTCATGTAGAGGTAATTGGTCAGTTCCGGATGCTCGGATGCAATCGTATTGATGCGGCGCACAGCCGGTAAAATTCCGGCTTTTTTGCGTACTGCACGAACCCTGAGCGACTCTTTTTCCAGATTTCCTTCCGGATTTTCTACATAGCGCGCTATTTGGAAATCGGAGAATCCCAACTGTTTTGCCTTTTTCACTACATCCGCCGGAAGATTTTCGATCTTTTTGTATTGGGAGAGTACTTTCGTATAATCTACAATGTTTTTCAGTTTTCCCAAGAACCATTTGTCTATCTTGGTCAAATCATAAATGCGGTCAATGCTGTAACCTTCTTCCAGCGCCTTTGCGATAGCGAAAATACGGAGGTCGGTCGGATTAGCAAGCTCTTCGTCGAGGTTGTCAAACTCCATTTCCCTGTTGCCCACAAAGCCGTGCATGCCTTGTCCGATCATGCGAAGACCTTTTTGGATAATTTCTTCGAATGACTTTCCGACGGACATGATTTCGCCGACCGATTTCATCGAGGTTCCTATCTCACGGCTTACGCCCACAAACTTGGTTAAGTCCCACCGAGGGATTTTTACAATCATATAATCAACAGAAGGAGCGACATAAGCCGAGTTTGGCGTTCCCATTTCGCCGATTTGGTCGAGCGAATAGCCTAACGCTAATTTTGCGGCAACGAATGCCAGCGGATAACCGGATGCTTTGGACGCCAACGCCGACGAACGGCTCAAGCGGGCGTTGATTTCAATAATACGGTAGTCATTGGTCTCGGCGTTGAAAGCATATTGAATGTTGCACTCTCCGACGATTCCGATATGGCGAACTACTTTTTTAGCAACGTCTTGTAAAAGGTCTATTTGTTCTTTTGAAAGTGAAATAATAGGCGCTACTACGATACTTTCTCCGGTATGAATACCGAGCGGATCGAAATTTTCCATCGGAACAACCGTGAAGCAGTGATCGTTTTTATCGCGGATTACTTCAAATTCAATCTCTTTCCAACCTTTTAACGACTCTTCTACCAGAATTTGTTTGGAGTGCGCCAACGCGCTTTCGCAAAGTGCAGCAAATTGCACTACGTTTTTACAAATACCCGAACCTAAGCCTCCAAGAGCATAAGCCGAGCGTACCATTACCGGAAATCCGATGCTATTGGCTACTTTTAATGCGTCGTCGTAATTTTCGACAGCCTGCGAAACCGGTGTTTTCGCATCTATTTCATTCAGTTTTTTCACGAATAAATCGCGGTCTTCCGTAATCATAATCGCTTCTACCGAAGTGCCTAATACTTTCACGCCATATTTTTCCAACGTTCCGGAGAGATATAATTCCGTTCCGCAATTCAAAGCCGTTTGTCCGCCAAATGCCAAAAGGATACCGTCGGGTCTCTCTTTCTTGATCACCTCTTCCACAAAAAACGGAGTGATCGGCAGGAAATAAACCTTATCCGCAATTCCTTCCGAAGTCTGGATAGTGGCAATGTTCGGGTTGATAAGTATTGTACTTATTCCCTCTTCCTTCATGGCTTTGAGCGCTTGCGAGCCCGAATAATCAAATTCTCCCGCCTGTCCGATTTTTAAAGCTCCGGACCCAAGCAAAACGACTTTCTTAATTTCTTGTAACATTGAAAATAATATTTATAGTAATTTGGATTGAAATTAATAAACAAAAAAAATGCGTTGGAAACACCAACGCACTTAGCTTTTATAGTAAAAACAAGAATCCCAACTTGTTATGCCAATATTATCTTCGAACATATAAATCGGTATTTTCATTGTTTTTGTAATTTTAATTTTAAAAATCGTGCAAAGGTAGCCATTTTTTTTAATTCTACAAAGTTTTTAAAAAATATTTACTATAAAATTGTATTTTACAAATATATTGTATATATTTGCGGAATTCACTACGACTTACAACAATTTATAACAGAAGGAGATATGGAATTAAAGGGTACAGTGGGCTTGTTTTTGCTGTTCTTTTGCGGACAGATGTCTGCCCAGATGGCGGACAAGAATTACACGCCGCAGAGCGGACAGGCAGGCAAAGATATTATATGGGTACCAACTCCGCAAGAGTTTGTCGAAATAGCGTTTGATATGGCGAATGTCACTTCCAGGGATTACTTCATTGATCTTGGATCGGGCGATGGACGTTTGGTGATTGCCGCTGCTAAACGCGGCGCGAAGGCGCTGGGAATTGAATATAACCCGGATTTGGTGGAATATTCCAGACGCATCGCCATCGAAGAAGGGGTAAGCAAGAGAGCTATATTTAAAAAGGCTGACATTTTCGAAAGCGATTTTTCAAAAGCGACCGTGCTCTATCTCTATTTAGGGTATCATCTCAATCAGATGATGCGTCCAAAAATATTAGATATGAAGCCGGGTACGCGTATTCTCTCCAACTCTTATAACCTGAATGACTGGAAACCTGATCAGACTAAGGAATTTGAAGGAAACGAGGAGTGGGACTGGAAAGCCATCTTTCTCTGGATTGTTCCTGCAAAAGTGGACGGAACATGGAAACTTAAGGACGGACAAATCAGTTTCACTCAGGAATTTCAGCATATTACCGGAACTTTGACCATGGGAAATGTAGATACGGAACTTACCGGCAAACTGAACGGAGACAAGATTCGTTTTAACGCCGGCGGTATGGAATATACCGGCACGGTAAGCGGCAATAAGATTACCGGTAAGCGTACCGGAGGCGGCTCATGGAAAGCCACCCGTAAGTGAGAAGTCTCATTTTTAATTTTTGATTTTAAATTTTTAAAATATAGGGGAATTTTGTATGAAAACAAGTAATTTTTTTCAAAAAGTTTTGATAGGGACGTTCTTGTCTTTATTGGTTGGACAAGTGAATGCACAATTGTATTTGGTGTCAGGCACTAATTTTGAAGCGCCCGGATATGAAGCAGAGACCTATACGGGACTTTGGGGTATAGAGCATATCGGGCTTATTAAACCGGAGATTACGACAGCGTCTGTGTTTTACGGACCGAATGCGACTCAAACAGTATATGCACAACCATGCAGAGACATAAAATTTCCGGAAACGGCGGCAGACTTTGCCAATTTTTTGACCGGTCGCTTTTATGCTGTAACCAATAATCCCTCCAAAATAAGCAGCAGTTTGTTTAATAACAACGACGCTTACTGGGGGTTTGTCATGTCGGCTTTTACCGGATGCGCTTCGAATTCAAATGTACTTCGTTTCAAAGTGCCCGGATTAAGACCTGGAGCCGCTGTTCGCGTGGAAGTTGAATACTGTATAGCCGCCACCGGCACGATACCGGCATCAGGTCCCGCGCTTACGGTTGCTTTTAATGGAGATGATTGGTCTTTTGGAAATTATGCTTCCAGTATGCTTGGCGGTGCTGGGTCAACCCCTACTTTTTCGCCGAGAGCGCCCGGTGGTTGTGGTACTATAACAGTCAATTCCGGCGGCGCAGGTCGTGGTGTGATACCCCTTTCAGGGGAGCTTGATCTCTCAATCGCAGCAAGTTCAACTATGAATATGCCCATTGTTATCAAAAGCGTCAAAATCTTTTCGATCGTTGACGCCAAGATAGCGGGCGCCGAAGAGGTTTGCGCCGGAGGAGAAAGAAGTCTGTTGTCGGTCAGCGAACCCTATTCGGATGATGGTGTAAATTATCAGTGGTACAGAAACAACGTGTTGATACCGGGAGCAACAGGCAGAACCTACATGCACCTTACAGGCACAACGGCAAACGCAACCTTTAATTACCATTTTACCATGACTGTTCCGGTCGCCGGAGGACCTGCGATCACAACATCAACTACCTTCACCATAAAAGATATTCTGTGCTGTCTGGACGAAAATGGCAATCCTACCTCGCGTAAATTGATTTGGCAAGATGACTTTGGAACATTTGAAGACGCCAATACCTTTTGGCGTTGGGATTATTCCGACATAAACAACCCTAGAAAAGTTTCCCAGCCTACAAGGCATGTTTGGCGAACGGATATAACACACTATGACATTCCGGGAGGTCCATGTCTTGCCAGCCCATGTGGTAAAGGCTGTATGCCAAGGCAGGATTGGGCGCAATATCATCCGGGACCGGTACATCCGGATCGTCAATGCAGTAACTTTATGGAAGGATATTACATGGTCGTTAGCCGGATTGACGGGAATGTGAATTTAAACCCATCAGTTGCCGACCTCGGTTGGGCTGGAGCTTTTAAAGCTGCCGGCACTCCCTTCTTCCCTGACCATACGTATGGCTTTGAGGCTAATGGCGGGATGCTGATGATCAACCTCAATTGTTGGCCGGATGAACCCATTTATAAACGGGTATTAGATAATTTATGCAACACAACGGTTACGGTCAAATGTTTTATTGGCTGTTTTGTCGGCGGCAACAACCCGCGGATTTATGTTAGAGTAACCGAAACGGGGACAGGACCGTCAACTCCCTATCCTCTCAATCAAGTCCGGTCTGCAACTGTAACTGCCGGCGCTCCCGGAACGTGGAGAGAGGTTTCTGTTCAATTAACATTGGAATATACCCGGAGTTTGACCTTTGAAATTATATCCGAAATCGGCGGTACAGAGATCAATATAAACGGAAACGACTTTATGATGGATGATATTCAGGTGTGGGCTTGTGCTACGCCTACGGTCGAATTATTTTCCAACCCGGATGATTACAGAGCAATAATAAAATCGTGTAAAGGTACCGGTTTTGAAATGTTTGTGGACGAGTCGCCCATGTTGCTCACTTATTACGGAGACCAGTTAGGATACATATATCAGTATAATATGAAAGACCCTAGTGATGCAGACTTTAAAACATCATGGGTAAATATAAACAACACCCCTGTTACCACAACTTCAATAACTGATTTGGAATATATTTTTACGGCGTTTAAAGCGCAACTTGCGGCAGCAGGACGGAGCGAGGAAGGAGCCAGACTCTATTTCCGTGTAGTGGGAGGCAGACGCCTGTCTTTGATAGATGCTATTGAAAAAGGAGTGGTTTTTAACCCCGATGATCCTTGTAAGGAGGTATCAATAGCCGAGCCTGTCATCGTAGAGCTGGACTGTTCATGCCCTACGCCGCGTACAGTAGTCATAAGCGCAAGCAGACCGATAGCAAGCAAAATCATCTCCGCCTGTCCGGGCGAGACGGTGACACTGACAGTTACGCCAAATCTGTCCGGCTCAGTCGAAGCGCAGTGGTTTGACGAAAACCCGGCAGCGACGGCAAACCCAATTCCTCTGCATACCGGCAGTTCGTTTAATGTGGTGCAAACGGAAATCGGAGGACAAAAAACATATTACCTGAGAGTTATCAGCCTGGACGAGCCTGACGAAGCAGGATGCTGGAGAACAGACAACGTAACCGTAAGGGTAAATATTATGCCGCCGGCAATCGGTGATGTGTTGGATATTTGTCTCGACAATCCGATACCTACAGCCGCCGACAAGATCCCTTTCAGTTTCAAATCAACTTATGCCGACGGCTCGTATGTTACAGGGCAAGAATTGCCAAGTAAATTCTTACCATATAGAACAAAAGATGGTACAACAGCTGTTGGCGACACTATCAGAATAGGCGCCGGAGTAGCTAATGCAAGTTCCGGCACATTGGAATTCAGAGGCGATCAGGTTGAAGTAGAGATTATTCCGGGGCAAGATCCGATTTACCATATATATTTGGAAGACGAAACTTCCGTACTGTCACAAGGAATTTTGTTGCCGGGCGATATCTCCTCTTCATCTTCAATTGGCAGCAACTCTAATACTCGTATACTTCTCCAAGTGACACAGGAAGTGACGCTCGAATCGGTAAGTATTTTCCCACGCAGGAATGGTGGTCCTGCCGGTGGTACTGCCTCAACTACGGTTACGCCTGTGATCTATAATTGTAATGCAGATGGAACTGTTGGAGCGGCAAGAACACCGGCTTTGACAACACAAGGACCGTTTACATATTATAATGATCGTTTGACGGAGGTGTCTATTAACTTGGGCAATACTACATTACCACCGGGTAGATACTACTTGGGATTTAACTACGGTACGGCTCCGGATAGAATGTATTTCAATACCGCACCGGTAAATGCCGCGCCAAATAATTACATTTTTACAAACAGGTTTACCGATAATATACAGGCAGGCGGATTGGCGCTCTACGGAGTCGGCTCAAGAACAGGGACCAACGTATCTAATGAATACATAATTTCCGACTTGAAATTCACAACCCTTGCCAAGAACAGGGCTTGCGACCGTATCAGACTCTCTACCAGATATGTCTGTGCAGATTGTAACCGTCCGGATATGATTGACGGTAAACGTGCAGAGATTACCGTACCGTTAACTGCTAATCTGGAACACGGTATTACCAATACGGCGCTCCTGTGTAAGGACGAGAGCGTAACGCTGTCGGTCAGACAACTAAAAATAGACGGAAACAATGCCGGAACTACACTCAACATATTTTGGTATCAGGATGATAATCCTTCTCATTTTAGAACAGTAAATGCAGATACTGACTCATATACCGTAAATGCGTGGACGTTGGCGAATCCTAATGTAGCCGAAACGAGAAAGTACCGTATAAAAATACAGGACAAGAGCAATCCAAGCGACGAAAACTGCTGGGTGTGGGACAGTATTTACGTAAAAGTTATCCCGTCTCCAACAGTAATCAAACCTGACGACCAAACAAAATGTAACGGCGCAGCAACAGACGCGGTGAACTTTACAGGCACACCGGCAAGCGGAGTGACCTACAACTGGACAAACAGCAATACGGCTATCGGATTAGCTGCAAGCGGAACAGGAAATATCGCTTCGTTCTCGGTAACCAACGCGACAAATGCGCCAATAAGCGGTACAATAGAAGTGACCCCGACGGCGAACGGCTGTCAGGGAACACCGGTCTCTTTTAGCATTACAATCAGCCCGACGCCAACGGTCGCCAAGCCTGACGATCAGACAAAATGTAGCGGCGCAGCAACGGACGCAGTGAACTTCACAGGCAACATGGCAAGCGGAGTAACCTATAACTGGACAAACGACAATGCTGCCATCGGATTAGCCGCAAGCGGAACAGGAAATATCGCTTCATTCACGGCAACTAACGCAACAGATGCAGCAATAACCGGTGAAATAACAGTCACCCCGACGGCGAACGGTTGTCCGGGAACGCCAGTTTCCTTTACCATTACGGTCAACCCTGCCCCAATGGTAAATAAGCCTGCCGACCAAACAAAATGTAACGGCACGGCAACTGACGCGGTGAATTTCACAAGCAACACTGCCGGCGGAGTAACCTATAGCTGGACAAACGACAATACTACCATCGGATTAGCTGCAAGCGGAACAGGAAATATCGCTTCATTCACGGCAACAAACGCAACAGATGCAGCAATAACCGGTATAATAGAAGTCACCCCAACAGCTAATGGTTGTCCGGGAACACCAGTTTCCTTTACCATTACGGTCACTCCGGCGCCAACAGTTAACAAACCTGCCGACCAGACAAAATGTAACGGCGCTACAACTGACGCAGTGAACTTCACAGGCAACATTGCCAGCGGAGTAACATACGACTGGACAAATGACAATACTGCCATCGGATTAGCTGCAAGCGGAACCGGAGATATCGCCTCATTCACGGCAACAAACACAACAAGTGCAGTAATAAGCGGTGAAATAACAGTTACCCCAACTGCTAATGGTTGTCCGGGGACACCAGTCTCTTTTGTCATTACAGTCACTCCGACGCCAACAGTCACCAAACCTGCCGACCAGACTAAATGTAACGGCGCAGCGACAGACGCAGTGACATTCACAGGCAACACTGCCAGCGGAGTAACCTACAACTGGACAAATACCAATACAGCCATCGGATTAGCCGCAAGCGGAACAGGCGATATAGCCTCATTCACAGCGACAAACGCAACAAATGCGCCAATAACCGGTACAATAGAAGTAACCCCAACAGCTAACGGTTGCCCGGGAACACCAGTCTCCTTTACCATTACAGTCAACCCAACACCGACGGTAGACAAACCAGCTGACCAGCCTGTATGTAACGGAGCTCCAACAACTGCCGTAAACTTCACAGGCAACATTACCAGCGGAGTAACATACAACTGGACAAACGACAATACTGCCATCGGATTAGCCGCCAGTGGAACAGGAAATATCGCTTCATTCACAGCAACAAACTCAGGAAATACAGCTATAAGCGGTACGATAACAGTCACACCGACGATTAACGGCTGCCCGGGAACACCGGAATCCTTTACCATTACGGTCAATCCTGCCCCAATGGTAAATAAGCCTGCCGACCAAGCCAAATGTAACGGCGCGGCAACGGACGCGGTGACATTTACAGGTAACATTACCAGCGGAGTAACCTACAACTGGACAAACGACAATACGGCTATCGGTTTAGCTGCCAGCGGAAGCGGCGATATTGCCTCATTCACGGCAACTAACGCAACAAATGCGCCAATAACCGGTACAATCACAGTCACCCCAACATCAACCGGTTGTCCGGGCATTTCGTCCACCTTTACCATTACAGTCAATCCGACGCCGACAGTAGACAAACCGGCTGACCAGCCTGTATGTAACGGAGCTTCAACAACTGCCGTAAACTTCACAGGTAACATAACCAGCGGAGTAACCTATAACTGGACAAACGACAATGCTGCCATTGGATTAGCTGTAAGCGGAACAGGAAATATCGCTTCGTTCACAGCGACCAACGCAGGAAATACAGCTATAACCGGTACAATCACAGTCACACCAACCTTTAACGGCTGTCCGGGAACACCGGAATCCTTTACCATTACGGTCAACCCTGCCCCAATGGTAACTAAACCTGCCGATCAGACTAAATGTAACGGCGCAGCAACGGACGCAGTGACATTTACAGGTAACATGGCTACCGGAGTAACCTATAACTGGACAAACAGCAATACGGCTATCGGATTAGCTGCAAGCGGAACAGGCGATATAGCCTCATTCACGGCAACCAACGCAACAAATGCGCCAATAACCGGTACAATTACAGTCACTCCGACTTCAACCAGTAGTTGCCCGGGGGTTGCAACGACCTTCACCATTACGATCAACCCAACACCGACAGTTAACAAACCTGCCGACCAGACAAAATGTAACGGTGCAGCAACAGATGCAGTGAACTTCACTGGCAACATTGCCAGCGGAGTAACCTATAACTGGACAAACGACAATACAGCTATTGGCTTACCTGCAAGCGGAACAGGAAACATCGCCTCATTCACGGCGACAAACTCTACAATTGCAACAATAAGCGCTACAATAGAAGTAACTCCAACAATTAACGGTTGTCCGGGAACACCTGTATCCTTTACCATTACGGTCAATCCAACGCCAACGGTTAACAAACCTGCCGACCAGACAAAATGTAACGGCGCCACAACAGACGCAGTGACATTTACAGGCAACATGGCAAGCGGAGTAACCTATAACTGGACAAACAGCAATACTGCCATCGGATTACCGGCAAGCGGAAGCGGAGATATAGCCGCCTTTACAGCGACTAACTCAACAAATGCGGCAATAAGCGCTACAATAACAATAACCCCGACGGCTAACGGCTGTCCGGGAACGCCAGTTTCCTTTACCATTACGGTTAACCCGACACCAACAGTCACCAAACCTGCCGACCAGACAAAATGTAATGATGCAGCAACTGACGCGGTGAATTTCACTGGCAACATTGCCAGTGGAGTAACTTATAACTGGACAAACACCAATACTGCTATCGGATTAGCTGCCAGCGGAACAGGAAATATCGCTTCATTCACGGCGACAAACTCTACAACGGTGGCAATAAGCGCTACAATAGAAGTAACTCCGACGATTAACGGCTGTCCAGGCGCTCCGGTTTCTTTCTCCATTACGGTCAATCCGACACCGACGGTCACCAAGCCTGCTGACCAGACAAAATGTAACGGCACAGCAACGGACGCAGTGAATTTCACAGGCAACATGGCAAGCGGAGTAACCTATAACTGGACGAACAGCAATACTGCCATCGGATTACCGGCAAGCGGAACAGGAAATATCGCTTCATTCACAGCGACAAACTCAACAAATGCGGCAATAAGCGCTACAATAACAATAACCCCAACGGCTAGCAGCTGTCCGGGAACACCGCAATCCTTTACCATTACAGTTAACCCGACACCGACAGTTACCAAGCCTGCCGACCAGACAAAATGTAACGGTTCAGCAACAGATGCGGTGAACTTCACTGGTAACATAGCAGGCGGAGTAACTTATAACTGGACAAACAGCAATACAGCTATCGGCTTACCTGCAAGCGGAACCGGAAATATCGCCTCATTTACAGCGACAAACACGACAACTGCATCAATAAGCGGTACAATCACAGTCACACCGACGATTAACAGTTGTCAGGGCGCTCCGGTTTCCTTCTCCATTAGCGTCACGCCGACGCCAACTGTTGCAACTGTAACACACGGCAGTCGTTGCGGTGAAGGTCCTCACGTTTTAAGTGCGACTCCATCCGCAGGAGAGATCAAATGGTATACCACCTCGACAAGCGGAACAGCTGTCCATACCGGACTAAGCTATTCTACACCAAGCATTAGCACGACAACCTCCTATTGGGTAGAAGCGGTTCATAACGGTTGTGTATCCGCTTTACCACGCACCGAAGTCAAAGCTACTATCTACCAAAAACCGCAAGTAACGATTGCCTACTCCGAGCAGATTATT